>Ga0164243_10002261_pt1 | contig 32048 bp, 25 predicted proteins | sample OricompcompostOP_FD_108781 | JGI IMG/M metagenome (GOLD analysis project Ga0164243, IMG submission 108781) | Organic Plus compost microbial communities from Emeryville, California, USA - Original compost - Organic plus compost (OP) | ecosystem: Engineered > Solid waste > Mixed feedstock >... | reverse complement strand
TGCCACATGCGATCTCGGTGGTGGGCCAGTTCATCACCGGTCAATCCGTCGGTGCGGCCAAGGAATATTGGGCGTTGATCCTCGGTCCGATGCTGCTGCTGGTCGTCTTGTTCGCGCGCGGTGGCATCGATGGTCTTTTGGAGAAAATCCGCCGTGGCTGACGCTTTGCTGAAAGTCGATGGCATCACCAAGCGCTTCGGCGGTATCCTGGCGTCCGATCGCATCACGTTGTCGGTGCCGGCCGGTGAGCTGCATGCCATCATCGGCCCCAATGGCGCCGGTAAGACGACGCTGATCGGCCAGTTGACTGGCGAAATCACGCCGACCTCGGGTACAGTCGCTTTCGCGGGCGAGGACATCACCGCGCTGCCGACCTATATGCGTTCGCTCAAAGGGCTCGCGCGGTCGTTCCAGATCACGTCCCTGTTTCTGGATTTCACCGCGCTCGACAATGTCGCGCTCGCGGTTCAAGCGCATGCCGGCACCTCGTTCCACTTCTGGAAGAATGCCCGCAAGGAAGATGATCTGCGCGCGCCCGCGCGGGCGGCGCTGGAGCGGGTCGGGCTATCCCACCGCGCCGAAACAATCGTGTCCAACATGAGCCATGGCGAACATCGGCAGCTCGAAATTGCGATGGCGCTGGCCACCAATCCGCGCATGCTCCTGCTCGATGAGCCGATGGCCGGCATGGGGCCGGAGGAATCCGCGCGCCTCGTTAAGCTGCTGCTGGAATTGAAGAAGCAATACACGATCCTTCTGGTCGAGCACGACATGGAGGCGGTGTTCGCATTGGCTGATCGCATCTCCGTGCTGGTTTATGGCCGTGTGATCGCGACCGGCTTGCCGGATGAGATTCGGGCCAATGCGGAAGTTCGTCAGGCCTATCTCGGCGAACAGGAAGCGGTGGTGATCAATGGCTGACACCTTGCTCGAATTGTCCGGCATCGAAACCTGTTATGGCCGCAGCCAGGTGCTGTTCGGCATGTCGTTATCCATCAACGCGGGTGAAATGGTCACGCTCATGGGCCGCAACGGCATGGGCAAGACCACGACCGTGCGCTCGATCATGGGGCTGACGCCCGCGCGCGCTGGGGTGATCCGCTTCGGCGGGAAGGAAATTCGCGGGCTCGCATCCTATCGCGTGGCCAAGCTCGGTGTCGGTCTCGTGCCGGAAGGACGTCAAATTTTCCCGAACCTCACCGTGCGCGAAAACCTCATCGCCACGGCGGCGAATAAACTGGGTGCGAGCAATCCGTGGACCTACGAGAGGGTCATCGAATTGTTTCCGCGCCTCGCCGAACGCGCTGGCAACATGGGCAATCTGTTGTCGGGCGGCGAGCAGCAGATGCTGGCCATCGGCCGCGCGCTCATGACCAACCCGAAGCTGCTCATTCTCGATGAAGCGACCGAGGGCCTTGCGCCGCTGATCCGTCAGGAAATCTGGCAATGCCTCACGCGGCTGAAGAAGGCGGGGCAATCGATCCTCGTGATCGACAAGAACGTCGCCGCACTGATCGAGATCGCCGATCGTCATTACATGATCGAGCGTGGCCGTACGGTGTGGAGCGGCACGTCAAAGGAGCTCGGCGCCGCGCCGGATATCCAGCATCGCTATCTGGGTGTGTGAGTTTGGCGCAAATTTATCCTGATCGTCATGCCCGGGCTTGACCCGGGCATCCCGCTTAGGAGGGCACGCCCCTGATCGGGATTGCCGGCTCAAGCCCGGCAATGACGACAGTGATCTGGCTGCAGCGCGTCTGAATGACAGTCACTCCGGCAAAATCTCCAGCACCGTTTCTTTTGGCCGGCACAGCCGCGTGCCTTTCGGCGTTTCGACGATGGGTCTGTTCATCAGGATGGGATGAGCGATCATGAAATCGATCAGTTCGTCCTCGCTCCATTTCGGATCGGCGAGGCCAAGCTCCGCATAGGGCGTGCCCTTCTCCCGCAGCAAGGCGCGGGCGGAGATGCCCATCGCCTTGAGCAGCGCCACCAGCTTCTCGCGAGTCGGCGGCGTCTTCAGATACTCGATGACGATCGGCTCCTCGCCGCTTTGCCGGATAATCTCCAATGTGTTGCGTGAGGTGCCGCAGGCCGGATTGTGGTAGATCGTGATTGTCATGGTGCCGCCTTGCGAAAGGGATCGGATGGTGGCTTAGCGCAAGTGCGGCCTGCTCAAAAGTCACCGGGTCATGCCCGACCAATAAACCTTGCCTTGTGGCGTTGGGTATTTTCAACCATTCCGTAGCCTCGGGGATTGCGGATTGGCGGGCATGCATTATTGTGCATGCAGGAGAGGATTGAGGTGGACTTTGTCCGAAACTCAGGAAAAGCGGCGCGAAAGAGCTGCTCCGAGCGCGAGTAACGAGAATTCTGCGAGTATCCAATTTGCTGCCGAGGTCGGGCGCCTCGTGCGGCGCGGGCGCGCGCGCCGCGGCATCACCCGCAAGCAACTGGCCACGGAATCGGGGATATCCGAGCGTTATCTGGCGCAGATCGAAGGGGGATATGGCAATCCGTCGATGACGGTTTTGAAGGCCGTCGCCGATGCGCTCGAGACTTCCGTGACCAGCCTGTTGCCAAGCGATGCGCGGCAGGAGCGGCTGCATCGCATCATGGATCTTGTCGCGCGCATGCAGCCGTCGGAATGGGCGGCGCTGGAGCAGCATATCGAGGCGCGCCTTGTGGAAGGCGCCAAATCCGAACGCGCGCATCGCATCGCGCTGGTCGGTCTGCGCGGTGCCGGCAAGTCGACACTTGGCCGCTATCTTGCCGAACGGCTCGGCTATCCGTTTGTCGAACTCAATCGTGTTGTCGAACAGGAATACGGCGCCAGCATTTCGATGCTGATCGAAATGTCGGGCGTGTCGACGTTCCGCCGTTACGAGCGCGCATCGCTGGAGAAGGTGATCGCCGATCATGAGAAGGTCGTGATCGCGACGGCCGGGGGCATTGTGTCGTCGCCGGAGACCTATGCATTGCTGCTGCGTCGGACGCATACCGTGTGGGTCCAGGCGCAGCCGCAGGAGCACATGAGCCGCGTGATTGCGCAAGGTGACTTTCGCCCGATGTCGGAAAACCGGGAAGCGATGGCGGATCTCGTCGCCATTCTCGATGCGCGGTCGTCGGATTATGCGCAGGCCGAAGCCGAACTCGATACGTCCGGACAGACGGTGGAGCAAAGCGGCAGCGATCTGCTGAAACTGGTGCAGGAGTGGACGTAAGATGGCACAACTCGCAGATCAGGGCTTGCTCGATCTCGGCACGGAAACGCTTGAATATCGCATGCTCGGGCCGCGTCCGGATGCGGCGCCGACCATCGTCATGCTGCATGAAGGCCTCGGCTGCGTCGGCATGTGGAACAACTTTCCGGACAAGGTGGCGGCTGCGACCGGTTGCGGTGTTTTCGTTTATTCGCGTGCCGGCTATGGCCAGTCGTCGCCGGTCACATTACCGCGCAAGCTCGACTACATGCATGACGAGGCGAACAAGACGCTGCCGCGTCTGCTGGATGCGATCGGCTTTGAGCGCGGAGTGTTGCTGGGTCACAGCGACGGCGCGTCGATCGCGACCATCTATGCCGGCAGTCATCAGGACCATCGGGTGAGCGGTCTCATTCTGATGGCGCCGCATTTCATTGTCGAAGATGTCAGCGTGAAGTCGATCGCGGAAGCGCGCGAGGCTTACAACAATGGCGATCTGCGCGCGCGTCTGTCAAAATGGCATGCGAATGTCGATGTTGCTTTCCGCGGCTGGAACGATGTCTGGCTCGAAAATGATTTCCGACGATGGGATATCTCGGAAGAGCTGGCCTATATCCGTGTGCCGATCCTCATCATCCAGGGTGAGGACGATCAGTACGGCACCGTGAAGCAGATCGAGATCGCGCAGGAGGAGTGCTACTGCCCGGTCGATGTCGCGCTGCTGCCGGGTGTGAAGCACACGCCGTTTCGCGAAGGACCGGAGGCGACGATGAAGGCGGTCACCGAATTCACCGACCGCGTGTTGAACGGATCCGGCGAGGCCGCCTCGGCCGCCTGAAGGGCCGTCCGTCGGGGCCGATATTTTCCCTGGTTGGGCGGGGATATCTTCCCTTTGCTCCTTATTGGAATTGCGCCTGGAGGCCTCGGAACAGGCCCGGAAACTGGCGGAATCCGAGCTGGAATAGCAAGGAATCCTCCAGAATCGGCAAATTTCGACCTGTTTCGCCGGGGTTCCCTTTATCTGCGGCCAGTCTTGAAGATTTCTATAGACTCTGCCCGAACCTGCATTATAGTGCATGTTGCCGGCGCGGAGCCGGCCAACCAGCTTTCAAAAATGAGGCGCCAAGGATGGCTGACGTCGCTCGTAAACTCGCGAATGGGGCAACCCGTATCGGCTTCGAGACCGACCCGTCGCGCTACAAGCATTGGAAATTGTCGGTCGACGGCGACATTGCCACGCTTGCCATGGACGTGGACGAGAAGGGCGGCCTCTACGAAGGCTATGAGCTGAAGCTCAATTCCTACGACCTCGGCGTCGATATTGAGCTGGCCGATGCGCTGCAGCGCCTGCGTTTCGAATATCCCGATGTGAAGGTCGTGCTGATGCGGTCGGGCAAGCCGCGCGTGTTCTGCGCCGGCGCCAATATCCGCATGCTTGCGGGCGCGACCCACGCCGACAAAGTCAATTTCTGTAAATTCACCAACGAGACCCGCAACGGCATCGAAGACTCGAGCGAGTTCTCGGGCCAGAAAACCATTTGCGTGGTGACGGGCGCGTGCGCCGGCGGTGGCTATGAGCTGGCGCTCGCCGCCGATCACATCATGATGGTCGATGACGGCTCGTCCGCCGTGTCGCTTCCTGAATTGCCGCTGCTGGCGGTGTTGCCCGGTACCGGCGGTCTCACCCGCGTCACCGACAAGCGCAAGGTTCGCCGCGATCATGCCGACGTGTTCTGCACGACCGAAGAGGGCGTGAAGGGCAAGCGCGCCGTTGACTGGCGTCTGGTCGATGAAGTCGTCGCGGCGCCGAAGCTCGAGCAGATCGTGGCTGAACGCGCCAAGGAATTCGCGGCAAAGTCGGACCGTCCGTCCGGTGCAAAGGGCGTGGCGCTGACGCCGCTGAACCGCAAGATCGACGGCGAAACGGTCGAATACAAATCCGTGACGGTGCGGCTCAATCGCAAGGAGCGCATCGCCACGATCACCGTGCGCGGCCCTGAAGTGCCGCCGCCCGCCAACGCGGATGACATGGTCAAGCTCGGCGCGGATTTCTGGCCGCTGCGTCTGGCTCGCGAGCTGGACGACGCCATTCTCGATATCCGCACCAACGAGGGCGATATCGCCGTCATCGTGTTCAAGTCGGAAGGCGATGCCGAGCAGGTTCTCGCCTATGATGCGTTCCTCGAAGCCAACAAGTCGAACTGGCTGGCGCGTGAAATCAGCCTCTACTGGAAGCGCGTGCTGAAGCGGATCGATCTGACCTCGCGCAGCCTTGTCGCGATCATCGAGCCGGGCTCCTGCTTTGCCGGCACCCTCGCCGAGATCGTTTTTGCCTGCGACCGGTCCTACATGCTGATTGGTCAGCTCAATGGTGGCAATCAGCCGCCCGCGACCATCGCGCTGAGCAATGCGAATTTCGGTCTCTATCCGATGCCGAATGGGATCAGCCGGTTGGAAAGCCGCTTCCTCGATGACAAGGCCTCGCTAGACGCCGCCAAGGCAAAGATCGGTCAGGCGCTCGATGCGGAAGCGGCCGAAAAAGCTGGCCTCGTCACCTTCGCTTTCGACGACATCGACTGGGAAGACGAAATCCGCATCTTCCTTGAAGAGCGCGCGAGCTTCTCGCCCGATGGCCTCACCGGTCTCGAAGCCAATCTGCGTTTCGGCGGACCGGAGACGATGGAATCGAAAATCTTTGCGCGTCTGACGGCGTGGCAGAACTGGATCTTCCAGCGCCCCAATGCGGTTGGCGAAGAAGGCGCATTGCGTCGCTACGGCACCGGTCAGAAGCCGGTCTTCGATACGCGGCGCGTTTAGCCCGGGAGCGCGGGCCGTGAGTTTAACCCTCCCCTGAAAGGGGAGGGTCGGCGTAGCCGAAATCGAATGTTTTCGATTTCGGCCGTGAATAGCGGACCGAACCTCGGGAATACCCGAGTTCGGTTGCGCCGGGGAGGGGTCAGTTCTCGACACCTCCAAGACCCCCACCTGGCGAGCTTCGCTCGCCGACCTCCCCTTCTAGGGGGGAGGTGAAGAAAAGGCAGAGGAGCGCACCATGAATTATATGAATGTCGATTACTCGACCCGGATTCCGAACAATGTCGGTCTCACGGAAGACGCACGCGTGCTCAAGGCTCTAGAGACCTGGCATCCCGGCTATCTGAGCTGGTGGCAGGACATGGGGCCGGAAGGCTTCCAGGAATCGCTGGTCTATCTGCGCACCGCCGTGTCGGTCGATCCGAAGGGCTGGGCCAAGTTCGATTATGTGCGTATGCCGGAATATCGCTGGGGCGTGCTGCTCGCGCCGGCGGAAGAAGGCCGCAAGGTCAATTTCGGGCAGCATCTCGGCGAACCGGCCTGGCAGGAAGTGCCGGGCGAACATCGCGCGCTCTTGCGCCGCCTCATCGTCATCCAGGGCGATACCGAGCCGGCTTCGGTCGAACAGCAGCGCCATCTCGGCAAGACCGCGCCGTCGCTCTACGACATGCGCAACCTGTTTCAGGTGAACGTGGAAGAGGGCCGTCACCTCTGGGCGATGGTGTATCTGCTGCACAAGTATTTCGGGCGCGATGGGCGCGACGAAGCGGACGATTTGCTCCGCCGCCGGTCCGGCTCGGAAGAAGCGCCGCGCATGCTCGGCGCGTTCAATGAAGCGACGCCGGACTGGCTGTCATTCTTCATGTTCACCTTCTTCACCGATCGCGACGGCAAGATGCAGCTCGAAAGCCTGGCGCAATCGGGCTTCGATCCGCTGTCGCGCACCTGCCGCTTCATGCTGACCGAGGAAGCGCATCACATGTTCGTCGGTGAGACCGGCATTGCCCGTACGGTGCAGCGCACCTGCGAAGCGATGAAGGCTGCCGGCATTGACGATCCGAACGAGATCGCCAAGGTTCGTGCGCTCGGCGTGATCGATCTGCCGACCATTCAGAAGAAGCTGAATCTGCATTATTCGCTGTCGCTCGATCTGTTCGGTTCCGAGGTTTCGACCAACGCGGCCAACGCCTACAACAATGGCATCAAGGGCCGCTATCAGGAGACGAAGATCGACGACGATCACCGCCTGACCAATGATACCTATCCGGTGCTGAAATTCGTCGATGGCGAGATCAAGCTGGTGGACGAGCCAGCGCTGACCGCCTTGAATATGCGCCTGCGCGATGACTACACCAACGATTGCGCCAAGGGCGTCGAGCGTTGGAACAAGGTGATCGAAAAGACTGGCGTGAACTTCCGTCTCGAGTTGCCGCATGTCGCATTCCATCGCCATGTTGGCGAGTTCAAGGATGTGCATGCCTCTCCAAGTGGCATCGTGCTGACCGATGCCGACTGGGCGAAGATGCGCGATCAGTGGCTGCCGTCGAAGGACGACGGTGCGTTCATCGAAGCGCTGATGAAGCCGGTGACCGAGCCCGGCAAATTTGCGAGCTGGATCTCGCCGCCGAAGGTCGGCATTGACAACAAGCCCGGCGAATTCGAGTACGTGAAGATCGCGGCGTGACTTCACCTCCCCCCTGGAGGGGGAGGTCGACCTCATTAGCGGTCGGAAGGGGTGACCTTAAGGAGAGTTCACCCACCCCGGCGCAACTCGCGTTGCTCGCCGCGCCGACCCTCCCCTTCAAGGGGAGGGTAAAGAGAAGAAAACAATGGACGCAACCACCACAACAGGACCGAAGAAGCAGCACCTCATCGATCCCGAGGTCTGCATCCGCTGTAATACCTGCGAGGAAACCTGTCCGGTCGATGCGATCACGCATGACGACAACAACTATGTCGTCGATGCGGAGAAGTGCAATTTCTGTCTCGACTGTATCTCGCCGTGTCCGACGGGCTCGATCGACAACTGGCGGATCGTCACGAGCGCATACAGCATCGAGGATCAGTTCAGCTGGCAGGAATTGCCGACGCAGGAAGAGATCGCCAGTGCCGAGGATGGCGGCGAAGCCGTTGACGACGAAGCCGCAAGGCTGATCGCCGAAGCGCATTCCGGCAGTGGCGGAAAAAGCGTGGCGCCAGCTTCCGCGAGCAAGCCGACCGTCAATCTTTACAATCGTGGCCGCCCGGTCACGGCAACGGTCACCGGCAATTTCAGACTGACCGATCCGGACGCCGACAATGACGTGCGTCATGTCATTCTCGATTTCGGGGATGCGTCATTTCCGGTGCTGGAAGGCCAGAGCATCGGCATCATTCCGCCTGGCACGGACGAGAACGGGAAGCCGCATGTCATCCGGCTCTATTCGGTGGCGAGTCCGCGCGATGGCGAGAAGCCGAAGGCCAACAATCTCGCGCTGACCGTGAAGCGCGAGCCGCAAGGCCTGTGCTCGAATTACGTTTGCGATCTGAAGAAGGGTGACACGGTTCAGGTGACAGGGCCGTTTGGCGCCACCTTCCTGATGCCGGACGATCCGTCGGCCAATATCATCATGATCTGCACCGGCACGGGTTCGGCGCCATTCCGTGGCTTTACCGAGCGCCGTCGCCGCACCATGCGCGATGCACCCGGCCGCATGATGCTTTACTTCGGCGCGCGCCGCCCGGAGGAATTGCCGTATTTCGGTCCGTTGCAGAAAGTGCCGGATGGTCTGCTGCGCAAGCACTTCGCTTATTCGCGCGTGCCTGGCGAACCGAAAACCTATGTCCAGGATCGCATGCGTGCGACTGCCGAGGAGATGCTGATCTTCCTCAAGAACGCCAGGACGCACATCTACATCTGCGGTCTGAAAGGCATGGAAACCGGCGTCGATGAAGCGCTGGCCGATATTTGCCGCAGCTCCGGCATGGACTGGGCCAGCCTGCGGGCCGACATGCGCGCGCAAGGCCGCTATCACGTCGAGACGTATTGATCCGTTTTACCTCGTCATTCCGGGGCGCTGCCGCAGGCAGCGAGCCCGGAATCCAGCGTTACCGTTTGAAGTTTATGGATTCCAGGTTCGCGGGCTTGCCCGCGCCCCGGAATGACCCATCACTCCGCAGCCGCCCGCGCCGGGGTCGCATGCGCGGAGATGAGATAATCCATCGCCGCCTGCACGCCGCCTTTCTTGTGCGGAACGCCAGCAAGCGAGAGCGCCATTTCGGTCGCCGCCAGCGCGCCAATGATCGTGGCATCGTTGGTGTCGCCGAGATGGCCGATGCGGAAATACTTTCCGGCAAACGGGCCGAAGCTTGCGCCGTAGGAAATGTTGAAATGCTCGAGTGCGATGCCACGGAACGCATCGGCATCATGCCCGTCCGGCAGCAGAATCGCGGTGACCGTCGACGAGTAATATTTCGGGTCGCGGCAGAGGATCTCGAGACCCCAATGCTTCACCGCGCGACGCACGGCTTCGCCCAGCCGGTCATGCCGTGCGAAGACATTGTCGAGGCCTTCCTCGTGCAGCATGCCGATGCTCTCGACAAGACCACCCAGCATCAACGTGGCGGGCGTGTATGGGAAGAAGCCGACCTTGTTCATGTTGAGCATGTCGCCCCAGTCGAAGAACGACTTCGGCAGCTTTGAGGTCTTGTAGGCCTCGAGCGCCTTCGGGCTGAGCGCGTTGAACGACATGCCGGGCGGCAGCATCAGGCCCTTCTGTGCACCGCCGACGGCGACGTCCACGCCCCATTCGTCATGCCGGTAATCGGCCGAGCCGAGCGAGGAAATGGTGTCCACCATCAACAGCGCCGGATGGCCGGCCGCGTCGATGGCCTTGCGGATGGCAGCGATGTCGCTGCCGCAGCCGGTCGAGGTCTCGTTGTGAACGACGCAGACCGCCTTGATCTCCTTGCCGGTGTCCTTGCGCAGATGCGCCTCGATCGCAGCGGGATCGGCGCCGACACGCCAGTCGGTCTTGATGAATTCAGCCTGCAGGCCGAACTTCTCGGCCATCTTCTTCCAGAGGGTGGCGAACTGGCCGGTTTCGATCATCAGCACCTTGTCGCCGGGCGACAGCGTGTTGACGAGCGCGCCTTCCCAGGCGCCCGTGCCGGTCGCGGTGTAGATGATCACCGGATGGGTGGTCTTGAAAATGGTCTTGATGCCTTCCAGGGCCTTCTTCGCCATCTTGGCGAATTCCGGACCGCGATGGTCGATGACCGGCACGTCGATGGCGCGAAGCACCCGATCCGGCACCGGGGTCGGCCCGGGAATCTGCAGAAAATGGCGGCCGGCGGCACGCGATGAATTTTGGGCCATCGTCGGTAACTCCTTGAGGGACATGGCAATCTGGAGGCCAAAAAAGCCGCTTTGGCGGCCCGAACTTGCCCGGATGAACACTGAATGCGACATTCCGGTCAAGCCCAAAGCGGCCATCGAGTCATAGCAAAAACGTATCGATGGCCTGCGTAAGGCAAAAAAAGAGCGCCGGAGGAAGCGTTGCCAGACACATTGAGGCCCGGCTTGGAGCGGCGGCTCAAATCCGCGATCCAGGGCGAGGTCAGGTTCGACCGCTTCACCCGCGGCCGGTATGCGACGGATGCGTCCCATTATCAGATGATGCCCATCGGCGTCGTCACGCCGCGGACCATGGATGAGGCCGCACGCGCGATCGGCATCGCCCGCGAGGAGGGCGTCACCGTGCTGGCGCGGGGTGGTGGCACCTCGCAATGCGGGCAAACCGTCAATGAGTCGCTTGTCATTGACTGTTCGAAGTATCTGAACCGGATCATCGATCTCGATGTCGCGAACCGCCGTTGCGTGGTCGAACCCGGCATCGTGCTGGACGATCTCAATCGCGCTTTGAAGCCGCATGGCCTGTGGTTTCCGGTCGATATCTCCACGGCGTCACGCGCCACCATCGGCGGCATGACCGGCAACAATTCCTGCGGAGCGCGCTCGCTGCGCTATGGCAACACCCGCGAGAATGTCCTCTCGATCGAAGCGATTCTCGCCGATGGCCGGCGGCAGACATTCGGTCCTTCGCCTGCTGATCTGTCGGACCATCTGCATTCGCCGGAGATGTTCGGCCTCGCCCGCGATCTGCTGGCTCTGGGCGCCCGTGAAGCCGATGAAATCATCGCCCGCTTTCCGAAAGTGCAGCGCCGGGTCGGCGGCTATAATCTGGATGCGCTCCTGCCGGGACGCAATGACCTCAATTTCGCGCACATTCTTGTCGGCTCGGAAGGCACGCTCGGTTTCACCACACAGGTCGAACTGAAGCTTGCGCCGCTGCTTGGACGCCGGGCGGTCGGCGCGTGCCACTTCGGCAGCTTCCATGATGCGATGGATGCGGCTCAACACATCGTCCGCTTGAAGCCGATCGGCGTCGAGCTGGTTGACCGCACCATGATCGAGCTGGCGCGCGAGATCGCGATCTTCCGTCCGACGCTGGAGCAATTCGTGCGCGGTACGCCCGATGCGATCCTGCTGGTTGAATTCGGCGAAGAGGATCAGGACGAGAATCTGCGTCGTCTCAAGCAGCTTTCCGAATTGATGAGCGATCTCGGCTATGGCTGGGACAAATCCGGCGCGAAGCACGGCGGCGTCGTCGACGTGCTGGATCCGGCCTTGCAGGCGGCGATCACCGAAGTTCGCACCTCCGGGCTCAATATCATGATGTCGATGAAGGATGCGGGGAAGCCTGTCTCCTTTGTCGAGGATTGCGCGGTGCCGTTGGAGCATCTCGCCGAATACACGGCGCGCCTCACTGAAGTGTTCGAGAAGAACGGCACACGCGGCACCTGGTACGCGCATGCGGGATCGGGCTGCCTGCATGTGCGGCCGATCCTCAATCTGCGTCTCGACAAGGACGTCAAGGCAATGCGTGCGATTGCCGAGGAAGCCTTTGCCATGGTGCGCGCCTATAAGGGCTCGCATTCCGGCGAGCACGGCGACGGACTGGTGCGGTCCGAATTTCACGAATTCATGTTCGGTTCGCGTCTGGTGCGCGCATTCGAAGAGGTGAAGAACCGGTTCGATCCGAACGGGCTGTTCAATCCCGGCAAGATCGTGCACGCGCCGAAATTCGACGACCGCAATTACTTCCGATTCCATCCCGGCTATCGCGGCGAGACCATCACGACGCGGCTCGACTGGTCGGCCTGGCCCGGCAGCGGCGGCGGTTTTCAGGGCGCGGTCGAGATGTGCAACAACAATGGCGCCTGCCGGAAGATCGAAGGCGGTGTGATGTGTCCGAGCTATCGCGTCACGCGCGACGAGAAGGACGTGACGCGCGGCCGCGCCAATTCGCTCCGCCTTGCGGTGACAGGCCAGCTTGGCCCGGACGCGCTGACGTCCGATGAGATGGCGGACACGATGAAACTATGCGTGTCCTGCAAGGCCTGCCGCCGCGAATGTCCGACCGGTGTCGATATGGCGCGCATGAAGATCGAGGTGCTGGCGGCGCATGTAGCGCGTTTCGGCTTCTCGTTGCGCGATCGTTTGATCGGCTGGCTGCCGCGCTATGCGCCTTACGCCGCGAAAGTGCCGTGGCTGTTAAACCTGCGCAATGTGCTGCCGGGCGCGGGGTGGCTGTCCGAAGTGCTTGCGGGCTTCAGTGCGAAGCGGAGCCTGCCGAAATGGCGGCGGGATGTGTTTGAGGACACGGCGGTAGTGAACTCCCTCCCCCCTTGCGGGGGAGGGTCGGGGAGGCGGGTAACAGCGACGGCAAGCGACCTCCCCCACAAGGGGGGAGGTGAAGAAAGAGAAGGCAATCGCGACATCGTCCTCTTCGCCGATACCTTCAACCGCTATTTCGAGCGCGAAAATCTCGACGATGCGATCGCGGTCCTGTCCGCGGCCGGTTACCGCGTTCACATCGCGCAGCCCGCGCAAAGAAATGAGCGCCCTCTCTGTTGCGGACGGACCTTCCTGTCGGTCGGCGCGGTCGATCAGGCGCGGGAGGAAGCGCAGCGTACGCTCGCCGCTCTCAAGCCCTTCATTGATAAAAGCGTGCCCGTTATCGGCCTTGAGCCGAGCTGCATTCTCAGCTTCCGCGATGAAATCCCAGCGTTAGTGACATCGGATGAGGCCAAAACGTTGTCGCAGCTCGCGGTGACATTCGAGGAATTCCTGGCGCGTGAGCACAAAGCCGGCCGCTTCACACTCAATCTGAAATCCACGCCGCAGCGTGCGCTGGTGCATGGCCATTGCCATCAGAAAGCGTTCGAAGCCTTCACGCCGGTGCAAACCGTGCTGAAACTCGTGCCCGATCTGAAGGTCGAGGCCATCGAGTCGAGTTGCTGCGGCATGGCCGGCGCTTTCGGCTATGCGGCCGATACCATCGAGGTCTCGCAGGCGATGGGTGAATTGTCGCTTCTGCCGGCCGTACGCAAGGCGCCGGCCGACGCCATCATCGTGGCGGACGGCACATCTTGCCGGCACCAGATTCATGACGGCGCGGGACGCGATGCGGTGCATGTCGCCCGGGTGCTGGCGCGCGCGATGGAGCCTGCCCCCACGCAAATCTGAGCGATTCGAGATAGCCGTACTGGATGGGTATGCGCGGATGAGATCCGCGCATGACATCAATCCTGTCCGAATGCAATCGTCGATAACAACGAAATCTCCGCGCGCCGTGAATCGAGACGCGTGTGTTGTACGACGATCGGCACATCGGATTCGAACACCGATGCATAATCCGTATCGAGCGGCACGGGCTCGGGGTCGGTCAGATCGTTGAAACGCAGATGCAGCGTCCGCTGCGCTGGCACCTTGACCGAATAGATGACCGGGTCGCGATTGGTGAAGAAAACCGACAGCTTGATGTTGGCGTCACGGTCGCCGGCATTGAGGATGCACGCTGTCTCGTGCGACAGCAGCGCGCGGTCCTGCGACACGCTTCCTGATGGAATGTAACCTTCGGGGATTGCCCAACGGGTCTTCCCAATCGCCGGCATCAAGGCCTCCTTGCTTGGTCAGTTGAATGCCAATCTGGCTGCGGAATAGCCGGCGGCCGCTTCCATCAGCGGCGATTTGTCTGGTTGTGGCGCTGACGGCGTCAGCGTGGACGAACCGGTAAGCGATTTCAGGAAACGTCCCGGCCAATCTGCAATGTCATTGCTGGCAATCACCCTGTAGAGCGCTTCATGGCGGGCACGCCGCTCCTCGAGCGGCATCGACAAGGCGCGATAAATTGCGGCGGCGACAGCTTCGGAATCGTATGGGTTGACCAGCAGCGCCGGCCGGCATTCCACGGCGGCGCCGGCAAAGCGTGAAAGAATAAGGACGCCCGGATCTTCCGGATCCTGCGCGGCGACGAATTCCTTGGCAACGAGATTCATGCCGTCACGCAAGGGCGTGACAAGCGCTGCGCGCGAGCCACGATAGAGCCCGGCTAGCGCCGTTCGTGTATGCGCCTTGTTGACGTAGCGCACCGGTGTCCATGAGGCTTCGCCATACGTGCCGTTCACACGCCCGACAATGGTCGAGACGTTGCGATCCATCTCCATATATTCGGGAATGGCCGAGCGGCTTTTCGGCGTGATCTGCAGGTAGGTGACGTTGTTGCGCCATTCATGATGATTTTCGAGAAAGCGTTCGAACGATGCGATGCGGTGTTCAATGCCTTTCGAGTAATCGAGCCGGTCTACGCCGATAATCATGGCGCGGCCGGAGAGCGATGCCAGCACACCGCTGACGAAAGAGGACTTGATGGCACGACGTGCCATCCTGGCGAAATTCTCGGTCTCGATGCCGACCGGGAAATCGCCGATCCTCACGATGCGCTCGCCGGTGTCGTAGCCGTCGGCGCGGTTGCCCGGCAAACGGCACTCGCTTTCAACATAGCGCGCGAAATTGGCGGCATCGATCTCGGTCTGGAAGCCGACAAGATCATAGTGGCACAGCGCAGAGATGATGCGCTCGTGATGCGGCAGGCCGGCAATGATTTCCACCGGCGGGAACGGTGTATGAAGAAAGAAGCCAATGCGGTTCTTGTGGCCACGCTCGCGCAACGCTTTTGCCAGCAGCAGGAAATGGTAGTCGTGAACCCAGATGACGTCGTCCGGCTTCAGGATCTTGTCCAGCTCTTCGGCGAAATGATCGTTGACCTTGGTGTAGCCCGACAAATCCTGGCGTGAGAACTCCGCAAGATCGAGCCGGTAATGCAGGATCGGCCACAGCACCCGATTGGCAAAGCCGTAGTAATATTCGTCATAGGCTTCCTTCGGCAGATCGGTCAGCACGAAGGAAATCTTGTCGCTTTCGATCGTCCGCGTTTCCAATGTTTTGACGGAAACACGGCCGCTCCAGCCGAACCAGATGCCTGGATTGCGCTTGAGCGCCGCCATCACCGCGACTTCGAGACCGCCGGCGCGCGTGCCCGATTTCGGCGCCGAGACCCGATTTGAAACGACCACTAGCCGCGCCAATACCGATCCTCCCAGCTTCGAGACAAACGCATCGCTGTCAGGATCAATCCTGCCATCGAGTAGGTTTGGGGAAAATTGCCCCATAGCTCACCGCTTTGCATATTGATGTGCTCCGCCAGCAGCCCGTAACGGTTGCGATATTGCAGGGCGTCGACAAACAGATCGCGCGCCTCCTGCTTGCGCCCAAGCGACCACCAGGCATCGATGAGCCAGAAGCGGCAGATCAGGAACTCGCCTTCCGGCATGCCGAAATCGTCGGGACTGGCGTAGCGCATAACGTGCTTGCCGCGCAGAAGTTCACGCTCTATCGCAGAAACAGTGGAGATAAAGCGCGGGTCGTCTGCCTCAACAACACCCAGTTCGTGCAGGAGGAGAACGCTGGCGTCGAGATCATCGTGCCCGAAAGCGGCGGTAAAGGCGCCGCGCTTTTCGTTCCAGGCCTTGTCGAGCAGAACCGCGTGGATTTTCTCGGCCGCATCGTTCCAGTAATTGGCGCGTTCGACAAAGCCGAGCTGCTGCGCTATCGCGGCGAGGCGATTGCATCCGGCCCAGCACATTGCCACGGAATGCGTGTGGATACGTTGGCGGCCGCGATATTCCCAGATACCGGCATCAGGCGTCAGTGCAAGCCGTTCGGCCTTGCGGCCCAGGATCTCCAGCAACTTGAATAATGACTCGTCGCCCATCTGCGGCAGGCGGCGATCGAAGAACATCGGCATCGCCGCGAGGATGATACTGCCGTAGGTGTCATGCTGCGCCTGGATGGACGCGGCATTGCCAATGCGCACGGGACCGTCACCGCGAAAGCCGGCGAGATCCTTTGCGATGTGTTCGTCCATCGGATCGGCCGGCACGACGCTGTAGACCGGCCGAAGGGATTCCGCTTCTTCGGAGACGAGATTGAGGATGAAGAGGATGAAGTCTTCCATCGTGCCGGTCGCGCCAAGACGGTTCAGCGCTTTGACGACGAAATAGGCATCGCGCAGCCAGCAGAACCGGTAATCCCAGTTGCGCTGGGTATGCGGCGTTTCCGGAATCGATGTGGTATGCGCGGCGATGATGCCGCCGGTTTCCTCGAAATTCGACAGCTTGAGCGTGATGGCGGAGCGCGCCATGGCGTCCTGCCAGTCATAGGAGAGGTTCAATCGGCGCACCCATTCGCGCCAATAATCGCGTGTCTTGTCGAAGAACTCGCGGCAGGTCGGTCCAAGCGCTGCGGGGAACGGTTCGTCGGCGCCGAATACCATGTACAGCGGACGGGCGACGACGAATGATGCCTCGCGTTCGATATAGGATAGCGGCGCATCGGTGGTCAGGCGCAATTGCGTGTCGCCGCCCCAATAGCGGATGTGATTGCTGCCGACCGTATGATTCTCAATTGGATGACCGTAATTGTAGGTCGGACGAAAGCGGATGGTGATGCGCGGCAGTCCGGCAACCGGCTCAATGATGCGAACGAGTTGCGGCGCGCGATAGATGCGGTCGAGATTGCGGAAACGCGGTGCGAAATCGGTAATGCGGACTATGCCGCCCTTGTCGTCGGTCAGTTCGGTGACAACGATCGGCGTGTTGCGCAGGTAATCGGATTTGATCTCAGCCTGGCCTTCGAGCAAGACGTCGGTAAAACCCTTCTCCTCATCGCCGGCGAGCAGGCGGGAAAAGATGGGATTGCTATCGAAACGCGGAAAGCACCACCAGGTGATGCGCGAGCTCGGCTCGACCAGAGCCGCCGTGCGTCCATTGCCAATAAGCGCAAGATCGAGCCCGTAATCCGTCATTACCCCTCCATGTGATCGACACCAGCAAGCTGTCGCAACCATCTGCGCACATCCTGGGGACCATCGAAGTTGAATGTCGCGCCTTTGACGATGCCGCCGACCGAGAAACCGGTTCCCTCGAATTCCGGCAGGGCGGCAAAGGCGGCATTGTCGGTGACGTCATCGCCGATAAAAATCGGACGGCGCCCCTTGAAGTTTTCGTCGCTCATCATTTCACGCAAACCCGTGCCTTTGTCGTAACCGCCGGGCTTGATTTCGACGACGAGCTTGCCGGGGAGCACTTCCAGTGAATCGCAGCGCTCATTCTTGCAGATGGCGACAACGTTTTTCATGATCTCGCCGCCATATTCCGGCGCCTGCCGGTAGTGGATCGCCAGCGAGTAACCCTTGTCCTCGACAATGATGCCTTTGCCGATGTGGCTGATCTGCGCGAAATCCGCACGCAATTCATCATCGAGCGTCGCGATGCGGCTGCGGCGGATCTCGCCTTTGGGCTCGAACCGGATTTCCGCACCGTGTCCGCCGACGGCCGGCAGACGCAGCGGATCGAAGATCCGATCAAGCTCTGCAATGGGCCGGCCGCTGATGAAGGCAATCGCGCCGTCGAGCCGGTGCCACAGCGCGTAGAGCGCGTGCCGCAAGGAATCGGGGACATAAACGTCGAGCGGCGTCGGCGCGATATCAAGCAGCGTGCCGTCGACGTCGAGAAAGATCGCTGTGCGATCGAGATCGAACTTCATGATCTCGGCCGGCAGACTGACACGTTTCCCTTGAGAGGGAGACGTCGTCGGCTCGGGATTGTCGATCTCTGCCGGTGAGGTTTTTGTGAGGGTCTGAGGCATCAGGCCGTGCTGGATTTGTCGTTGTGCCGGCTCGGTGCCGGCTTGGCGCGCCAGTAAGGCGGATAATCGTGTCGGAACCGCAGCAAGGTGCGACAGGCGGACCGCATCGTGGGACAAATACCCTGCGCAGCCTGAAAATCAAAAAGGAAAGATGAATTAAAATGCATTCCGCATTCTTTCGGCGTGGTACTTTGTTATAGGAGCTTGGCGATGCGCGCGGCGTGGCCGGGGTGTCTGAGTGCAACGCAACAATCTTCCAAAAGTTCCATTGCAAGAGTTCCGTGTTTGACGGTGTCAGGCCTGCTGACCCATGAGTCTTCAGCTTAACCGGGCAGTTAAAATGAACGCAGCGGCTCGTTTTTTGTCGGCACCAAGATTCACGCTCAAAAAATTGCACTGGTTCGAGCGGCCGGTGACCTATCGCAAACCGTTTAAGTTCGGCGCAGCCACCATCATGGAAGCGTCGCAGCTTTTTCTCAAAGCGGAGATCGAAACCGAAAAGGGCCACGCCATCGGCGCTACGGCCGAGTTAATGGTGCCCAAGTGGTTTAACAAGGATCCGAAGCTGACGCTGGATGATACAGTTGAGCAACTGCGCCACGTGCTGACGATCGCGCGTGATCGCTATCTGTCGCATGACAGGCCGGATACCGCCTTTGGTCTGCACGCTGCCTGTCACGCCGATGTGCTGGCGCTGTGCGCGCAACAGGATATTCCAGGTCTTGCTGCGGCCTTTGGGCCGGCCCAGTTCGACAAGGCGATCCTTGATGCGCTGCTGCGTGCGTATGGCCTTGACGTTTTTTCCGGCCTTCGCGGAAACATCGCGGCCCTCGATGCGCGCCTGACGCCCGATCTCGCCGACGAGGCCATTACAGCCTATCTGCAAAGCCGCGTCCCGCCGCAGCGTGTCATGGTGAGGCACACATTCGGCATGGCCGATCCGATCGAGTCGCTCGGCGAGACGTATCGGAAAACGGGTTCTCGCTATTTCAAGCTCAAATTGTCCGGCGATCCCATCGCGGATGCGGCGCGTCTCGCGCTGATCGTGTCCGAACTGGACCGGCATGACATCAATTACCGCGCCACGCTCGATGCGAACGAGCAATATGCCGATCTCGATGCCCTGACGAAACTCACAGGCATGCTGATGAACGAGCGCCAGTTCGCGCAATTCCCGCAGCGGCTGCTTTATATCGAACAGCCGTTGCCGCGCGATCTGACCTTCACGACGCCACTCGGCCCACTCGGCGAAGGATTCGCCTTCATCATCGACGAAGGCGAAAGCGATTACGACACATTTCCAAAAGCATTGGCGCTCGGCTATCGCGGGATTTCATCCAAGACTTGCAAGGGTATCTACAAATCGCTTTTGAATGGTGCGCGCGCTGCCACATGGACACAATCGGGTACGGCCCGCGCCTTTATCGCGGCTGAAGATCTCACCTGCCAGGCCGGATTGTCCGTGCAGCAGGATACGGCGCTACTGGCCTTCCATGGCATCGCGCATGCCGAGCGTAACGGCCATCACTATGTCGATGGCTTTGCTTCAGCGCCCGATGCGGAAATCGCCGCGTTCTGTACGGCACACCCGGATGTCTATGCGGGCCCGAGCGGACTGAAGGTTCGCAATGGCGCTTTTGAAATCGGCTCGCTGTCGCAGCCCGGCTTTGCCTCGGGTGTCGACCCGGCGGTCATCCTACCTGACGCGGCATAACTCAACATGCGGATAGCCGGTCACGCGTGAATTCTGACGGGTTGTGCCTCCCTCTCGTCACTCAGCCCATCATCGGCGCGCGGCATGAAGAGGGGCAATTGACCCTTTGCAAAACCCGTCATTTCGTGTTTTAACTAGATAGTTAAAAGATCGGCCCGGCCAGGAAAGAGCCGGCGACGGGGAGGTTTTTGAGATGGCAGTCAAGCGTCTCGGCATCATCATGGCCGGCGTCACGGGACGCATGGGCACGAACCAGCACCTGGTCCGGTCGATCCTGGCGATCCGCGATGCCGGTGGTGTGCTGCTCTCCGATGGCTCACGCGTGATGCCGGACCCCATTCTGATCGGCCGCAACGCAGACAAGGTGAGTGCGCTGGCACAGAAATATGGTGTGGCGCGCTGGTCCACCGACCTCGACAAGGCACTACTCAATCCCGACGATGAGATTTTCTTCGATGCCGGGACGACGCAGATGCGCCCGCAGTTGCTGGAAAAGGCCATCAAGGCCGGCAAACACATTTATTGTGAAAAGCCGATCGCGACCGATCTCGCCTCGGCGATGAAGATTACGAAGATCGCCAACGATTCCGGGCTGAAGAACGGCGTGGTGCAGGACAAGCTGTTTCTGCCGGGCCTTTTGAAACTGAAGATGCTTCGTGATTCCGGCTTCTTCGGCCGCATGATCGCCGTGCGCGGTGAATTCGGGTATTGGGTGTTCGAGGGCGATTGGCAGGAGGCACAGCGCCCGTCGTGGAATTATCGCAGTGAGGATGGCGGTGGCATGATCCTCGATATGGTTTGTCACTGGCGTTATGTGCTCGATAATCTGTTCGGTGAAGTAAAGAGCGTGTCTTGCCTGGGTGCCAAGCACATCCCCTGGCGCTGGGACGAGAGCGGCAAGAAATATGAGGCGACGGCTGATGACGCCGCCTATGCGACCTTCGAACTTGAAGGCGATGTCATCGCTCACATCAATATGTCATGGGTGACGCGTGTTTATCGCGACGATCTCGTCACGTTTCAGGTTGATGGTGTGAATGGATCTGCGGTGGCCGGTCTCACCGACTGCGTGATCCAGCCGCGGCAGGGCACGCCACGGCCGGTGTGGAATCCTGACGTGAAGCAGCCGATCGATTTCTACGACACCTGGCAGCCGGTGCCGGACAATCAGGTTTATGACAACGGCTTCAAGGTGCAGTGGGAGATGTTCATCCGTCATGTGATGGAGAATGCACCCTATCGCTACACCTTGCTGGAAGGTGCCAAGGGCGTGCAACTCGTTGAATGCGCGCTGCAGAGCTGGAAGGAACGCCGCTTCGTCGATGTGCCGAAGCTGACGGTGTAGAGTTGCTTATACCCTCCCCTTCAGGGGAGGGATAAGAAAGAGAGACGAGGCCACCATGAACCGTTACGAACGACCGCGCGCCGGCCTGACGATTGCACTACCCCGGGCCGATCGCAGCCTTGAGACATTCGCCGTGTCGGCGCCCGCCGATTTCCCGCAAAAGGTGAATGCACCGCTTAATCGCATCGCCTTTGCCGCTGCGCATGTCGTGGCTGATCCATTGGCGGAATGCGATCCGTGGCTCGATGCCGCCGTCGATTGGGATCGCACCATCGCTTTTCGCGAGCATCTCTGGGATCTCGGCTTCGGTGTTGCCGAGGCCATGGACACGGCACAGCGCGGCATGGGCATGAGCTGGCCGCAATCGCTGGAATTGATCCGCCGCTCGGTGGCCGCCGCAAAGCCGCGCACGGGTCTCGTTTTCTCCGGTGCCGGCACCGATCAGCTTGCGCCGGACGATGCAAGAAATGTCGATGATGTGATCCGCGCTTATGAGGAGCAGATCGCAGCGATCGAAGCCTTTGGCGGGCGCATCATCCTGATGGCCTCGCGCGCGCTGGCGCGCGTCGCGCAATCGGGCGACGATTATCGCAAAGTGTATGGCCGTGTGCTGTCGCAGGTGAAGGAGCCGGTCATCATCCATTGGCTCGGCGATATGTTCGATCCGGCGCTGGCGGGTTATTGGGGCGCGAAAGATGCTGACGCAGCGATGGATGTCGCCGTCGAGATCATCAATGCGCATGCCGCCAAGGTTGACGGCGTGAAGATTTCCCTGCTCGACAAGGACAAAGAAATCGCGATGCGCCGCCGCCTCGCCAAGGGCGTGCGAATGTATACCGGCGATGATTTCAATTATGCTGAGCTGATTGCAGGTGACGCGCAGGGTTACTCGGACGCGCTGCTCGGCATTTTCGATGCCATCGCGCCCGCCGCCGCGGCGGCGCTCGTGGCCTTGTCAAAGAACGACAATGAGACCTTCCACGATATTCTCGGTCCGACAGTGCCATTGTCGCGGCACATCTTCCGCAGCCCGACCCGCTTCTACAAGACCGGCGTCGTGTTCATGGCGTATCTCAATGGCCATCAGAATCACTTCACCATGATCGGCGGTCAGGAAAGCACGCGCTCGACGCTGCATCTCGCCGAGATTTTCCGCCTCGCCGACGCGGCGGGTTTGCTGCGTGATCCGGAGCTTGCCGTGGCGCGGATGAATGCGGTGTTGAAGGTGCGGGGTATCGGGGTTTGATGTTTGGATGACGCGAGCGTCAGTCTCGATCTGTTGCCTCTCCCCTGTGGGGTGAGGGCGATGGATTCTATCGATAGGCTATAACCCCTCACCTGCCGCGCATGCAGTCAAGTGTACGCAGGCTGCGTAAACTTGCCTGCGATGCGCGTCGACTCTCCCGATGGGAGAGGTAAGTCGCGGGCGCGGCTGAACTGTGGAGCAACACATAACGACATGCGCGACCTTTCCAAAGATCATCGTTGGCTCTCCATCAACACGGCAACTTTGCGTCAGCAGGCTGATTTTGTCGGCATTGTCGAAGCCTGTGCGAAGCGCGGCATTCGCGCGGTGTCGCCCTGGCGCGACCAGGTCGCGCATGTCGGGCTGGATCGCGCCGTGAAGGCGGTGCGGGACGCGGGACTGGAGCTCTCCGGCTATTGCCGCGGTGGTATGTTCACCTGTGATTCTGCGCACAGGCAGGAGATGCTGGACGACAACAGGCGCGCGATCGATGAGGCGGCGGCGCTGGGCGCGCCGTGTCTCGTGCTGGTCGTGGGAGGTTTGCCGCAATATTCACGGCCCGGCTCGACACCAAGCAAGGATATCCGCGCCGCGCAGGCGCAGGTCAGCGATGCGCTCCATCTGCTGCTGGATCATGCGAAGATGGCGAACATGCCGCTCGCGCTCGAGCCGCTGCACCCGATGTATGCGGCCGACCGCGCTTGCGTGAATACGTTGCGGCAGGCGCTGGATATTTGTGATGCGCTCGATCCATCGCGATCCGGCGCGCTCGGCGTGGCGATCGATACGTTCCATGTATGGTGGGACTCGGATGTCTGGAAACAGATCGATCGTGTCGGGAAAGAACGCTTGCTGGCGTTTCATGTCTGCGACTGGCTGGTGCCGATGAAAGACATGCTGCTGGATCGCGGCATGATGGGCGATGGCGTCATCGATATTCCGGCCTATCGCCGTGCCGTGGAAGCAGGGGGGTTCGACGGTTTTGTCGAGGTTGAAATCCTGTCCAATGACTGGTGGTCACGTCCGGTCGACGAGGTGCTTGATACTTGCATCGCGCGTTATCAGACCGTCGTCTGATCAGTCGAACGTCGGACGTTCGCGATCCGGCACCGCGCCGTCCGGCATTGTGGGTTCGTTGCGCTCATCATCGCCCGGCCGTTCCGGGCTTTGCTCGTAGGTTTCAAGCACGACGTCATCGTTCTTGACCGGCTGGACGTCCGTGTTCTTGCGCGCGGACCGGTTGGGCGCATCCGGAGATGGACGTGGCTTTGGCTTTTCCATCAGCGGGCTCCTCGCGTTGCAATCACAAGATAACGTGAGACGGCTGATATGTGTTCCGGAACGAGGAACCGTGTGCAGTGCCGCACGTTATTCCACGCGAAGTTTATTCCCAGTGTGAAGACAGCGGAGGAACCACGATGGATTGGAATCGTGTCGAAGGAAACTGGAAGCAGGTGAGGGGCAAGATCAAGGAACAATGGGGCCGTTTGACGGATGACGATCTCGACGTGATTAATGGGCGACGCGAGCAGCTTGAAGGCAAAATTCAGGACCGCTATGGCCTTGCGAAGGATCAGGTGAACAAGGATATCGACGACTGGTACAACGCCCAGCGCTGGTAAACAAAATGTCATAACGGCAAAAAGGGCCCCGTAAAGCGGGCCCTTTTTGTTACGCTGATCATTGGCGCGATAAAGGATTCACCATCCCGCCATATGGTTGTGGTGATTTAACCGGATCATATGGGTTGGATCCCAGGATGGTCGCTACGGAGCCGCAACAAGGTCGGAACAATCGACGGTGCGCTCTGTGGGAGCGGTCGATGCGGCATCTTGTGACGCTGACGATGATTGCAGTAGGCCTTTGCGCTGGCCTAAGCCGCCATGCGCAAGCAGCCGATGAGTTCGCCAGCGTATTGATCGCGCAGCCGCGCTCGGTCATCGCGGTGAAGTGGCGCACGATCCAATCGCAGATAAATGAGGATGCCGCGCATCTTGCGGCCTGTCGTGCCGACGCAGAAGCGTGCAGCGTCGAGGGCAAGCGTTTTCAAGAGATTGTCGATGCGGCGCTGGTGCGCGACGGACTGGCGCGGATCGGCGAGATCAATCGCACCGTGAATTTGGCGATTCGGCCGATGAGCGATCTGCAGCGCTTCGGCATGCGTGACCATTGGTCGGCACCGCTCGAGACGTTGCTGGCTGGTGTCGGGGATTGCGAGGATTATGCGATCCTGAAGTATCTCGCCCTGCAGGAGGCCGGCTTTGCAGACCATGATCTGCAATTCCTGATCGTGCGCGATCCCATATTGCATGCGGATCATGCCGTCGTTGCCGTGCGGCACAATGATCGCTGGCTCGTTCTCGACAATCGCACGCTGGTACTCGCTGATCTGCAGGCGACGTTGCAATTCAAACGCTACCACGTATTGGCGCGTTTGGGCCGCGAGATCGATGCGACTGGCTATGCCAGCATCGTGCGGCCGGTGTTGGCTACGCCGATGTAGTTTGTGCGGCTTCCAGCTCCCGCACCCGCGCCTTGCAGGTTTCCAGTTCGCCTTCCAGACGCGCGATGTTCTGTAACAGCCGTTCGCTGGTCAGCTTCAGGAAATAGAAACCGAAATCCGGATCCTGGAAATAAAGCTCGCGGACCTTGTCGTAGATGATAAAAAGCACCTGCCCGTCTTCCAGGCATTCGACAGTCGCGGTGCGCTTGTTGTCCGGCGACAGGAAGCCGAGTTCACCCATGACGCGGCCGGGCGGCAGCACGATATTGACTTCCTTGACAAGAAATTTGCCGGTCACGGTGTAATACATCGCGTTGGCGACATCGCCCTTGCGGAACAATATGTCGCCGGCCTTGAAGTTGCGCTTGGTCATGAACGGCTTCAGCCATTCCATGTCGAGGTCGCCCTGCGAGGCGAGTTTCACCCGCTTGACCAGTTGCTGAATCTGGTAGAGGCGCACGCAATTGATCGGCAGCAGCACGGCATACATGAAGAAGGTCGGCAGCGCCTTGGCCAACAGGCCATATCCCATGAACAGGATGTTGCTGATGATCGCCGCGATACGCAGCGGGATCATGGTGCGCAGCGTGACCGACGCGACGTAGAAAATGCCTCCGATCAGACCCAGCAGATTCGCCAGATCCATCTTGGAAATGATGAAGTCCACCAGATATGCGTAGGCGGTGTTGAAATCCATTGGTCACTCCGATAACCGATCGGCGTCGGGTCCAAACACAGTATGTTTCACGCCCGGCACGGGCGGGCAAGAATCGAATGCGCCATAACGCTACAGCGCTGCCATGGCGGGGCTTTGCTACAGCCGGATGACGGCTTGTTCCATAGCCGCGATGGTGCCCGGCCGCACGGCCTGCGCTTCGGCAAGGATGGCATCCATGGTGTCGTCGTCGTGTTCCGGCGCGTGATGGAACAGGCAGAATGTCTTTGCGCCGGCGGCGTCCGCCAGCCGCATGCCGTCCCGCCAGGTGGAATGGCCCCAGCCTTTCTTCGCGTCGATCTCGTTTTCGGTATAGGTCGTGTCGTAGATGACGAGATCGGCGTCCCGTGCCAGCGCCACCAGCGCCGTGTCATGGTCTTCGCGGCGCCCCTCATTGTCCGTGAGATAGGCCACCGAACGGCCGCCATAATCGATCCGGTAGCCGGTCGCGCCGCCCGGATGATCGAGCGCAATGGTCCGCACGGTGGCATCGCCGAGCACGATCGTCTGGCCGGCGGTGAAATCGCGATAGTCGATCTGTGCCTGAAAGGTGTCGATGCCGATCGGGAAAAGCGGTTCGCTCATCATGGCCTGCGTCACCTCTTTCAGGTGGAAATCGGGCAGCAGGTTTCCGGCCCAAAGACGAAAGCGGTGTTGCGGCAGGTAGAACGGTGCGAAGAACGGAATGCCGGCGACATGATCGTAGTGGCAATGCGTGAGCAGGATGTCTGCATCAATGGTGCCGCCCTGTTGGAGAAGCGCCGTGCCAAGCTCGCGCAGCCCCGTGCCGGCATCGAGGATGATCAGCCGGTTGCCGCAGCGGACCTCGACGCATGGTGTATTGCCGCCATAGCGCTGCGTTGCGGGTCCGGGGCAGGGGATCGAACCGCGCACGCCCCAGAAACGAATAGTGAATTCAGGCATTGATGGCTTCGCCCCGTCCTCGGCCGTTTCTGGTTCTCGTTCAAAACTATCCATATCGTATGCGCGCGTGCACTGGGATCACAAACACGAATATGTGCCGATGGTGCCGCGGCACCGGGCATGCCGCTCGCGCCTGATTCTTCCGATGCTGCATTATTTGGTATCGAACACGAACACGCCGTCCCATCGTTCGGGCGGCGGTGTCATGCGGAAGGCATCGATCCGCGACTGATATATGTCGAGCATGTCCATCAGTCCAAACGTCTGGGGCAGGACTTTGGCCCTCTGCAACGCGGTTTCGGCGCCAGACCAGTCGCGCTTGCGGTAGAGCGCCATCATGTCCTTCACCAGCGTTGTGAAGGTCGTGAACTCGTTGCTCCGGGCGACAGCTTCGTCACCGACAAGCGCATAGATGTGTTCGGGTTCGGTCTTGCCTTTCACGGTGATGAGGTCGATCTGTATGGTCGCAAAGCGATGACCGACCTTTTCCGCCGTTTTAGCGCCGAGAATGATCGGCGTGCCGTAGGACTTCGATCGCCCTTCGAGGCGCGACGCCAGGTTCACCGGATCGCCCAGCACCGAATAGTCGAACCGCAGGTCGGAGCCCATATTGCCGACGACGCACGTCCCCGTGTTGATGCCAAGGCCGATATTGATCGGGAAGAACGGTTTTCCGTCCTCCAGAGCTTCGGCTTCGCGCTCGCGGTTCAACTCCGACATCTTGCGCAACATGTCGAGCGCCGCGGCACAGGCGTGGGCTTCGTGGTCGTTGTCGTCCAGCGGCGCATTCCAGAACGCCATGATGGCGTCGCCGATATATTTGTCGATCGTGCCCTTGCGTTCGACAATGGCATTGGTCAGTGGCGTCAGCAGCCGGTTCATCAACAGCGTGAGCCCCTGCGGATCGTTCTTGAAACTCTCCGAAATGGTGGTGAAGCCGCGCACATCGCTGAACAGGATGGTCATGTTGCGGGTCTCGCCGCCGAGGACCAGCTTTTTGGGCGAGTTGGCGAGCTGCTCCACGAGATCGGGCGACAGATAGCGGCTGAAGGCGGAGCGGATGCGGCGGCGGTCGGCCTGTTCGCGGAAATAATTGATGAAGACCAGCGTCATGTAGGTGACGAAGATCGCGATCAGCGGGAACGTCACGTCGAACAGCAGGCCATGCTGCGTGTACATGTACCAGGAGCTGACGGCGAGCAGCGCAGCGATCGACAGCCCGAGCGAAATCAGCGTCATGGCGCCGATCCATGGCGATACCGCCACAAGGAAGATGCCGACCAGTGCGGTGACGACGAGTTCGACACCCACGGCATAATTCGGCCGTGACAGCACCGATTGCGTCAATGCATTTTCCAGCACCTGCGCATGGATCTCGACGCCGGGCATGGCCGTTTCCACCGGCGTGGCTTTGATATCGAGCAGGCCGACGGCCGATGTGCCGATCAGGACAAGACGGCTGTTGAAGCGATCGGCCGGGATCTTGCCGTCGATGACATCTTTTGCAGAGACATAGCGGCTCCCATCCTGCCGCGTGTAATTGACCCACATCTGGCCGTTTTCGTCGGTCGGCAATTCCAGGCCGGGCACGGCAACGGCGCGGATGCCGACAGGATCGGTGCGGATCAGGATCGCGCCGGAGCCCGTGACCACACGCAACATTTCCAGCGACATGGCCGGAACGATCTGATCGCCCGCCTTCATGACGAGGGGAACGCGGCGGACCACGCCATCGCGTTCGCTGCGCAGCGTCAACACACCGCGACCGGCGGCGGCCATCTCCAGCACCGGCATGTTGCGCAACATGCCATCGAACGTGATGAGGAAGGGGGATGGATCTGGACCGATGGTGGCAATGCCGGTGCGCGGCATGTCGGGCACATCGGGCGTCGCCGTAATGATCGCAGACTGGCCGAGAATGACACGGCCCTTGGCGATGGTCTGCGCCAGCACTTCGTCGTTGCTTGGAAATGCTTTCATCTTTTCGCGCGTTTCCGCATCGATCTGCGGCAGGGAATCCGCCATCAGCGCGGGCGACATGCGGTCCGGCTCCGACATGATCACGTCGAATCCAATGGCGGCAGCACCGGCCGCCTGGATCTTGTCGATCAGCTCGGCCAGCAATGTGCGCGGCCATGGCCATTGTCCCAATGCTTGCAGGCTCGCTTCATCGATATCGACAATGACGACCGGCTTCAGTGTGGCCACGCGCGGCTTCAGTGTTTGATAGAGATCGAAGCCGCGCAGCCGCAGGTTCTCCAGTTGCGCCGGATCCCAGATGCGCAACGCGATGAAGGCGCCGAGCAGCAGAAAACCGGCGGTGCGGCGAATGCCGAACCACTTGAGCAGACTGAACTTCCGCTCTTTCTGATTGGCGAGGCGCTTCTCCCGGAGAAGCTTCAACCGCTGAGCAATCTTGTTGGCCACGGCTTAAATGACTGAAATACCGGAGTGATGACTGGCGCTATTTCTCACGAAACGCGCGGGCGAAGTGATCGCTCAGCGGTTTCATCAGATACGATATCACCGTGCGCTCGCCGGTTTGTACAAAGGCTTCCACCGGCATGCCAGGCACGAGTTTGACATCGCCCAGCCGCGCCACTTCCGATGCCGGCAGGGCGATGCGGATGGTGTAATAGCCAAGCCCGGTGCGCTGGTCGGTCGTAATATCGGCGGAGATGCGCGACACCGTGCCGTCGATTTCCGGCGTGCTTTGCTGATTGAAGGCGGTGAACCGCAGGATCGCCTTCTGCCCGATCTGCAGCTGGTTGATGTCCTGCGGATTGACCTTGGCCTCGACCGTGAGATTGTCGGTCTGCGGCACGATCAGCATGATGGCATCGCCTGCCGAAATCACGCCGCCGACAGTGTGTACGGTTGACTGAAACACCGTGCCGTCCTGCGGCGCGCGGATATCGATGCGGCGAAGCTGATCTTCCGCCGTGACCTTGCGCTCGACGAATTCGCCGATCTTGGCATCGACGTCGCGCATTTCCTTGGCCACTTCGCTCGATAGCTCCTGATCGATCTGGATGATCTGCAATTCCAGCTCGTTGATCTTGCCCTTGGCCTGCGCCGTGGTGGCGACGAGAAGGCCGCGCTCGCCTTCAAGGCGAGTCGCTTCGCGCTCAAGCTGAGTCAGGCGATTCAGCTGGATCAGGTTCTTGCTGTAGAGGTCGCGGACGCCGGCGAGCTCGCGTTCGATCAGCTCGACTTCCTTGGCCTTGGCGTTGCGCTGGGCGGTGTGGCCGGTGATCTCTTCCTGAAGCTGATTGATGCGTTGCTGCAATTGCGATTTCTGGCCGGTGCGCGAGGTGCGGCGCAATTCGAACAACTTGCGTTCGCCATCGACAATGGCGCGGACATCGGCGTCGCTTGTGTCGCCGGTCAGCAATTTGGGAAACTGGATGTCGGTTGCGCCATCGCGTTCGGCTTCCAGCCGCGCCTTGCGCGCCCAGAGTTCGTTCAGCCCGCGTGTAACGATGGCGAGGTTGGCGCGCGTCACCGTCTCATCGAGCCGCACGACAATGTCGCCGGCCTTCACCCTGTCGCCATCCTGCACACGCACTTCACCGACGATGCCGCCGCTCGGGTGCTGCACCTTCTTGACGTTGGAGTCGACAACGATCTGACCCGGCGCGATCAGCGCGCCCGACAATTGCGTGGTGCCGGCCCAGCCGCCAAACCCGATGACCAGAACACCGATGAGGACGGCGCCGGCCACGATGTGTTTGTGGATCGATGGCTGCGTGCTGGATCCTGTGCTCATGCGGACGTCCCTCTCGCCTCGGGCACGACTTTCAGGGGCTGCGGCTGGGCAGGCCGTTGTAGCACTTTCGGCAGCACCATGTCTTTCGGACCGATCGGATGTTGCATGCGGCCATTGTTCATCACCAGGATGAGATCGACCGCTTCCAGCGCGCTCGGCCGATGCGCGACGACGACAGCAATGCCGCCGCGTTTGCGTACGCTGACGACGGCGCGGGCCAGCGCCTCGTCGCCTTCGAAATCGAGATTGGAATTGGGTTCGTCGAGCACGACGAGGAATGGATCGCCATAGAGGGCGCGGGCGAGGGCGATGCGCTGCGCCTGACCGGAGGACAGCGCGCTGCCCTGTTCACCGACCTGCGTTTCATAGCCTTCCGGCAGGCGCACGATCAGGTCGTGCACGCCGGCCGTCTTCGCGGCTTTGACAATGGCTTCGGGATCGGCATTCGGCTCGAACCGGGCAATGTTCTGCGCCACGCTGCCGGCCAGCAATTCCACATTCTGCGGCAGATAGCCGATATGCTTGCCGAGCGCTTCCGGCATCCATTGATCGAGCGCCGCGCCGTCGAGCCGCACGGTGCCGCGCACCGGCTGCCACAGGCCGACCAGCAGCCGCGCGAGGGATGACTTGCCGGAGGCGCTCGGACCGATGATGCCAAGGCCGCTGCCGGCGGGAATGGTAAAGCTGACCTCCTGCAGCACGATCTTCTGTGTGCCGGGCGGCGCCGCGGCGATGTTCTCTACCGAGAGGTTCGCGGCCGGCGCCTGCAGCGCCATCATCTCCTTCTGCGGCGGGAACAGAGACAGCAGCCGATTGAGCCGCGCCCAGCTTTGCCGCGCCGCCTGAAAGCCTTTCCAGTTGGCGATGGCGAGATCGACCGGCGCCAGCGCGCGTGCGGAGAGGATCGAGCCGGCGATGATGATGCCGGCCGAGGCTTGCTGATTGATCACAAGCAATGCGCCGACCGCGAGCACGCCGGACTGCACCAGCATGCGAAACGACTTCGAGATGGCGCCGAGGCCGCCGGCGACATCGCTGGCGCGGCTGTGGCTCGCCATGTAGCGGCGATTGGCTTCGGCCCAGCCATTGGCGATGCGCGACACCATGCCCATGGCGGTAATCGCTTCGGCATTGCGGATGGAGATTTCGGCGAGGCCGTTGCGCATCAGCGCATGGCGCGTCGAATCGAGTGTCGGCTTCTTGGTCCAGCGCTCGGTCAGAACCGTGAGTGTGACGAGGATGATGGCACCGATCAGCGCGGCGAAACCGATCCAGAAATGAAAGAAAACAAAGCAGATGCCGAGATAGACCGGCAGCCAGGGCAGATCGAAAAACGCGATCGGTCCGGAACCGGAGAGGAACGAGCGCACATTGTCGAGGTCGCGCAGCGGCTGCAGGCCGTCGCTGCGGTTGCCGGCCTTCAGCGGCAGGCGGATCAGGGTTTCATAGACGCGGCCGCTCAGCTTCTCATCGAGGCTCATGCCGATCCGCACCATGATACGGGAGCGGATGAGATCGAGCGCGCCCAGCATCGCGAACAGGAAGGCGGCGATCACGCACAGGCCGATCAGCGTCGGCACCGATTTGCTCGGCAGCACACGATCATAGACCTCGAGCATGAAGAAGGAACCGGTGAGCATCAGGATATTGCTCACGACCGAGAAGGCGGCGACGCCGATCAACGCGCTGCGGCAGGCCTGCAAGGCGGCGGTGAGCTCGGAGGG
>Ga0164243_10002260_pt1 | contig 32059 bp, 26 predicted proteins | sample OricompcompostOP_FD_108781 | JGI IMG/M metagenome (GOLD analysis project Ga0164243, IMG submission 108781) | Organic Plus compost microbial communities from Emeryville, California, USA - Original compost - Organic plus compost (OP) | ecosystem: Engineered > Solid waste > Mixed feedstock >... | reverse complement strand
GATGAGAATGCAGCGAAAATATTTCATCTGCTCCCCATCCATTTGCACATTTGCACATCTGCATATCCGCACATCAGTGTTTACCACCAACCGAACTTATGATAATTAAAATTGTGAATATAATTCGGGCTGAGGTATACCTGTGACAGGCTGGAGGTGTTGGAGCGGAGCATGCCGAACCAGTTCGTATTGTAAATGAACAGGTCGTCGTAGCCCGCGCCGCCGTTGAAGTTGGTAACGGCCAGCTTGTCCACGCCGCCCAGGTTCCAGCTGCCGATCCAGTCCTTTTGCCAGGTGCCGCTCAGGGCCGTGCCGGAAGAGCGGAGTATGCCCAGGTATTCCTTGTCCCAGTTGCTGGTGTTATAAATGTAGAGGTCCTTTTTGCCGTCGCCGTTCACATCCGCCAGGTACAGGCGGTCGTTGGGCGCCATTTCCCAGCCCGGTATTACGCCGTCATAGCGTTTTACGTAAGCCAGGTTGTTGCCGGTAGAGCGCACCATCAGCAGGTATTCGGGGTTCCAGTTGGTGCCGTTGAACACGTACAGGTCCGCTTTCCCGTCGCCGTTGAAATCGCCAACAAAATGCTGGTCATTATCAGCCATGGTCCAGCCGGGCAGGGTATTGCTGAACACCCTGATGCAGCTCACGCTGTTGCCGGTGGATCTTACCATCCCTACATAATTGGTGCTCCAGTCCTTGAGGTTGGCCATGTACAGGTCGTCCTTGCCGTCGCCGTCAAAGTCGCCTACATAGAACCTGTCGTTCCTGTTCATGATCCAGTAGCCGGGGGCGCCCAGGTTGTTGTCATACCTTTTTATAAAGGACATCTTGCTGCCGGTGGACCTCATCATGCCTACGTACTTCGTGCTCCAGCTGGTGGTGTTCACAATGTAGCAATCATCCTTGCCGTCGCCGTCAAAATCGCCTACATGGAACTTGTCGCCGGCGGACATCTGCCAGCCTTCCAGCAGCTTATCATACCTTTTTATACAGTCAAAACCGTTGCCGTTGGAACGGAGCAGGGCAAAGTACGGCCCGTGGCTGCCCCAGTCCGTGCCATTGAACACGAAGAGGTCCTTTTTACCATCGCCGTTGAAGTCTGCTACATAGAACTTGTCGCCGGGCGTGAACTGCCAGCTGGAACCGCCGGTGTTCACCCTTTCGGTAGCGGTGAAGATGTGGTTCATCTCCCCGCCGTCGGAGCTGTACAGGGCCAGGCTATTGCCAAAGTGCAGCACCAGGTCGCCCTTGCCATCGCCGGTAAAGTCGCCGGCGTAGGAGTTATTGAAATTATAGCTGCGGTAGGGCTTTACACGGGTCTGCATTTCGTTGTAGCATACGGGGCAGAACAGGGGCGAGTTGCCGCGCATGCGGCAGTTCACTACGGGGCGGAACTTGCCCTGGCCGGTATATTGCGCGCCTTCAAACAGGCCGGCGTCCCTGTCGGTGTCAATGCCTGCAGGCGCAGCGGCGCCGCAGCCGGTAGTGGTAGGCACCGCGCGGGATGCCGGTATAAAGTTCTTCCACTGGCCTTTGAGGGTATTGCGGTCCGTGTTTTTGGTCACGTTCATTGCGGTGGGCTCTGCACCGCTGTATACTTCGCAGTCTACGGTGTACTCGTCCGCCAGCAGTCCCACCATATGGCCCATTTCATGGGCTGCCACGGTCCAGCCGGGATCATTGTCGTTGGTGCCGCGGGTAATGGCCAGCTTGCCGCCGCCGGCGCAGCCGCCAAAGCCGGTTTCATTGAGGATAATGAACACGTAGTTGTACTGCGGCACCAGGGAGGTGAGAATGTTATTGAGCCGGGTAGCGGTATTGGGGCCGGCCTCCATCCAGCAGCGGTCCCATATGCCGCTGTAGCGGTAGTCCAACGCGGTATTACGGGCAGTGGTCACGTTGCCGTCTGCATCTACCCTGGTAACGCCGGACTGCGCGGAATTGGCGTTGATGCGGTAGATGTTGTAGGCATCCATCGTTTCGTCGAACAGGTCCTGGCTGAACAGGTTCCGGACCAGGTTCGCTACATGGGTATTATAGGCAGCCTGCTCAGCGGCAGTAAAACCATCGCCAATGATAACGAGGTTCAGCTTGGCGCCGTTAGCGCCGTTGCGCAGCAGCTCCGTTACGGTTTGGGCCTGCACAGCTGCGCCCAGGACGCAGCATAATATGCCCAGGAATATTTTCTTCATCTGAATACTTTTTGTTGGGGTGAACGAAAGGGGTTACTGGCGGCGGATCACTTTCTGCAATGCATCGGTGCTGATCACGCCTTTCCGCTGCAGGGCGCCGGCCTGCAGCAGCTTCCTGTTGCGGCTTTCCGGTATGGCTTCCCCGCGCACTTTGGAAAATTCCAGCGAGGGGGCCTTGATGGCGTTCTTGTCCAGCACCTGTTTGGGCAGGGTGATGTTGATGTAGGCTTCCTTTGCCCGCAGCACCTTGTGGTTGCCGTCCGGCGAATAGGCGTGCATTTCCAGGGGGTCCTGGAAAGAGCCGGTGTATACTTCCCGGCCATTGTCCTTCAGCTGGTACACAAACTCGCTGGTGGCGGTGCTGTCATCTACCAGGCGGCCGTTCACCCGGCTGTAGCTTACCGGCTCATAGCCATTGGGGGTTACCCTTACCACTACTTTCACGTAGTAGTCATCCGGCTGCTGCAGGGTGACCGGCTTTACCAGCTGCTGGGGGCGGATGCCGGTGGTGGCGGCGCGCAGGGGCATGTTGCCGGTGGCGGGCGCTAGAACAGCGGTGCGGCTGATGGCAGCGGTGCTGCTCATGGCAGTAGTGCGACCAATGGCGCTGGTGCCTGCCGCTGTTGCAGGACGGGCCGGGGTAGCGGCACGGGCTATCCTTTTTGCCGTTACCGGGACGGTGGTGCCCTTGATGGCGGTAGCTGCGGGCTGGGCCTGCAGGCTGGCTTTGAGGGCGGGCGCTACCTTGCGCGTGCCGGATTGTTTGGTCTCGGGGCGGCGGTCCTCCAGCTCGGTGTCTCCTTTTTTGAAGCGGTAGAAGAAACGGGCTGCCGGCGGCAGGGCCTTCCGCAGCGCATCGTCAATAAACTTGTCCTCTACGTTGCAGGTAATACGGGTGTCCAGGGGTACCTCCGTAATAAACAGCATGATCTGGTAGGTCGATTCCAGGTTGCTGACCAGCGCTGACAGGGGCACGTTCACTGCCTTAATGGACATGCGGCCGCTTTTGGCATCATAGCGGATGTTGATCTCTGCTGCGGGGTGGCCGTAAGCAGCCGGGTAATTTGCCAGGATGCGGCTACCCGGCGCAGGGTATACCAGCACGCAGGAAAACATGAACGTGAGCAGGGGCCTGATCCGGGTAAAGAGCTTCCTGCACAGCGGGCGTACGGGCCGCTGTTGTTCGCTTCCCGGCGGAAGCAAATGGGTGGTGTTCGGTTTCATGATCTTTCTTTTGGGGTTATAAATATTACATGAGCTTCAGGGTCCATAGTCCACACAGGTAGCGCGGAAATGTGGTGCGATACGGGTTACGGGGTTATGGACAATGAATTTCCCCGCAATACTAGGTTTTTCTGCTGAAAATGTCCTGCTTCAAGTTGGTAGCTGGCTTGAAAAGTTTAATATCTGGCAGGTTTGCGGAGATAAGTGCAAAAAATGTAAAAATTCGGCTTCACTGTCATTATTACACTGTCCTGCCAAGTTTTACATTTCACATTTGAAGTTTTACATTTTACATTTTCTATTTTTGCAGACCTATTATAATGACAAGCATGGAACTTTCTAAGAACTATCTACCGGCAGCTACAGAGGAAAAATGGTACCGGCACTGGACAGACAAGGGCTATTTCAGGAGCCAGCCTGACCACCGCCCTCCCTTTACGATCGTGATCCCCCCTCCGAACGTTACCGGGGTACTGCATATGGGGCATACCCTCAATGAAACGGTACAGGACATCCTGGTGCGCCACGCGCGCATGAGCGGCTTTAACACCTGCTGGGTGCCCGGCTCCGACCATGCTTCCATAGCCACCGAAGCGAAAGTAGTAGACATGCTGAAACGCGAGAAAGGCATCGAAAAGTCCCAGCTCAGCCGGGAGGAATTCCTGCGCTATGCCTACGAGTGGAAGGACAAGTACGGCGGCATTATTTACCAGCAGATCAAAAAGCTGGGCTGCTCCTGCGACTGGGACCGGGTGACCTTTACCATGGACGACCATTACTACCAGGCGGTGATCAGGGTGTTCAATGACCTGTACCGGAAAGGACTGATCTACCGGGGCGCACGCATGATCAACTGGGACCCCAAGGCCAAAACAGCGCTGAGCGACGAGGAAGTGGAATACAAAGACCTGCAGGGCAAGCTGTATTACGTGAACTACGCCATTGTGGACAGCGAGAACAATGCTACCGGCGATTTCATTACCATTGCCACTCAGCGCCCGGAAACCATTATGGGCGATACCGCTATCTGTGTAAACCCCGCAGATGAGCGCTATGCGCACCTGAAAGGCCGCTATGCCGTGGTACCGCTGGTGAACCGCAAGGTACCCGTAATATTCGACGAATATGTAGACCCTTCCTTTGGTACGGGTGCGCTGAAAGTTACGCCGGCGCATGATATCAATGACTACAACCTGGGCCTGAAGCATAACCTGGACGTGGTGGACACGCTGAACGAGGACGGCACGCTGAGCGCCGCTGCGGGCGTGTTCATTGGCGAGGACCGTTTTGCCGCCCGGAAAAAAGTGGTGGCGGCGCTGAAAGAGCAGGGCATACTGACCAAAGAAGAAGAATACACCACCCGCCTAGGATACAGCCAGCGCAATCCCGATACCGTAGTGGAGCCGCGCATCAGCACGCAGTGGTTCGTGAAGATGGCGGAACTGGCCAAGCCGGCCCTGGAAGCCGTGGTAAGCGGCGATGTACGCATACATCCCGGCGACCGCTTCCTGGCTACCTACAAATACTGGATGGAGAATGTGAAGGACTGGTGCATCAGCCGGCAGCTGTGGTGGGGCCAGCGCATCCCGGCTTATTACGCGCCGGACGGCAGCTTTGAGGTAGCTGAAACAGCAGAGCAGGCCCTGGCCCAGTTCCATGCCCGGCCGGACTTTGCCGGCCTGCAGCTGTCAGACCTGCGGCAGGACGAGGATGTGCTGGATACCTGGTTCTCCTCCTGGCTGTGGCCGGTAGAGGTGTTCCATGGCATTACACAGCCGGGCAACAAAGACATACAGTACTACTACCCTACCAGCGTGCTGGTGACCGGGCAGGATATCATCTTCTTCTGGGTGGCACGCATGATCATGGCCGGCCTGGAATACAAGCAGGAAAAGCCGTTCAGCGACGTATACTTTACGGGCATGGTGCGCGACAAGCTGGGCCGCAAGATGAGCAAATCCCTGGGCAACTCGCCGGACCTGCTGGAGCTGATACACCGCTTTGGCGCAGATGCCGTGCGCTTTGGCATCATGATCTCCTCCCCTGCCGGCAACGACCTGCTGTTTGACGAGGCAAGCTGCGAGCAGGGACGCAATTTCTGCAACAAGATCTGGAACGCGCTGAAGCTGGTGAAGATGTGGGAAGGCCGGCAGTCCGACCAGGAAAAGGATAGCACGGAAAGCGCATTCGCCATCCGGTGGTTCGATAACCGCCTGCGGGAAGTACGGCAGGAAGTGGACCAGCTGTTTAAGGACTTCCGCCTGAGCGAGGCGCTGAAAACCATTTACAGCCTGGTATGGGACGATTTCTGCAGCTGGTATCTGGAATGGGTGAAGCCCGGCTTTGAGCAGCCGATGGCCGCCACGGTATACCGGCAAACACTGCAGTTCTTTGAGCAGCTCATGCAGCTGCTGCATCCTTTCATGCCGTTTGTGACCGAGGAGCTGTACCAGCAGCTGCAGGCCAGGGCGGAAGGCGATGACCTGATCATCCGGCAGTTCCAGCCGGTGGAAGCACCGGGACGTACTATCCTGGTAGAAGGCGCGCTGGCCAAAGAGGTGATCAGCAGTATCCGCGACGCCCGCAACAAGCACCAGCTTAAACCCAGAGACCCGATCACCCTGCACATTGACACCCACCATGAAAATGCGTTCCGCCAGATAGAAAGCATCCTGGCCAAACAGGTGAATGCTAAAGCTATAGTATACACGAAAACAGCGGTGCCCGGCAGCATTACCCTGGTAGTGCAGAAGGACAAGCTCTATATCGAAACGGAAAAAGCCCTGGACACCGGCGCGCAGAAAGCGCAGCTGGAACAGGACCTGGCGTACCAGCAGGGCTTCCTGGCATCTGTAGAGAAAAAGCTTGGCAACGAGCGCTTTATCCAGAACGCAAAGCCCGAAGTAGTGGCCGCGGAGCGCAAGAAAAAAGCCGATGCGGAAGAGAAGATACGGGTGATCATGGAGAGCCTGAAGCAGATGGGCTGATGGGAGGATGTGCGGATATGCTGATATGCTGATGTGCGGATGGATTGGGGCGGATAGGGAATGTAATTTTTGGCGGCAGCAGACGTTAAATGTAGATGCCGCTGTTTACTTATACTATGATACGAAAGACCTTTTTATTGTACGGGCTGTTACTGGCGGGTTGCGCCCAGGTATGCGCGCAATCTGCCGGTAAGGGCAAGGCTGGAAATAAAAAACCGCTGCGCTTCCGTACCACCTGGGGTATTTTCCTGAGCGATACCCTGCCGCGCCCAGAAGTGGTAAAGCTGCTGGACTCCTCGCTGGTAGTACGCGACCAGCAGAATAACAAATACCCCGTTGTATCCTTTGACCTGATCTATGAACAAAAGGAACCTTACCTGAACGATACCACCGGCCGGCCGGCATTCTATACCGAGTACATCGGGGACTCCTTCCGGTCCGACAAGCTCTCCCCGCTCTGGAGCAGCCGTTTAAAGGAGATGCTGTCCACCGGCGAGGTCCTGCTCTTCGACAACATTATCATCAGGTATCCCGGCGAGAAAGAGGACAAGTATTATAAAGTGCCTGAAGTAAGGATCGTGGTCCGGTAATGCTCAGTAGCTGAACAGCTGCTGCAATGGCAGGATGAAATCAAACCGGTTACGGGCATTATCCGCCGGATCACGGTCCAGCAGATGGCTGTAGCGCACGCCAAAGGTAAAGGGAATGGTATTGCCGATCTTTGTATCAAAGAACAGCTCTCCTCCTGCAGACGCGTACCGGGTGGTGACCCTGGCCCGGAAATCATATGCTTCGCTGTAATCATAGAACACATTGCCCCGCAGGCGCAGCAGGTATACCAGGTGCGCAAAGCCCCAGTCCGGGTATACGATAGGAAAATGATAGTTGGCGCCCAGCTTGAAAATGTGCTGGTAAAAGGGATCGTTATACCCTCTTGCATATACGAAATTATCCGTAAAGGAATAGCGCTGCATGGTGTCTTTCCGCTGGTAGCCGCCCTGCAGCACCAGGTTGTGGTTGGGGAACAGGCCCGGCAGGTACAGGTCCAGGCGGCCATATAGCTGGTGCGCCGGCACATTGTCCACGGAGTGGGTATACTGCAGGTACAGGTATTGCCCGAAATGGGTGAATATGTTCTGCGGGGCCTTTACCCGCTGGTTGCTGAATACCAGGGCGTTGCTGAGATACTGTACGCCGTCGTCCACGAACTTGAAGCCCCTGGCATAAGTTTGCAGGTAGTGGTAATTGCTGCTAAGGGAAAGACTCCTGCCATACAGCCCTGAAGAAAGATTGAGCGGAATGGTGAATCCCCCGTGCCAGTCCAGCTCGTTCCAGTACAGGCGGCCGCGGTTCTGCGTAAGCGCAGAGCGGTTAATGGTATAGTCCACGCCTACCTGCAGGTAGGGAAACCACGCCCCGTACAGGAAGCTGGCGCCCAGCCTGGAGCTGCCCTCGTTACGATTATACGTGTAGCCAATGGCGGTAGAGGTGGTGTTCAGCACATTGTTCCCGTACAGGGTAAGGCTGTAGTCCGGGTCGTCGAAGGTGGGCACCCAGCTGTGCAGGTTAAAGAGGCCGTACGCCTTGTGATAAGGCTGCACCAGGTAATGCCGGGCAGGTATGCTGTCCAGTATGTTGCCGCCTTCCCTGAAATCGGGCCGCAGCCAGGCGCTGTGCATATTTGCCGCGGTATCCACTTCCGGCCAGGCGCCGGCCCGCAGCGGGGCGGTATAGAGGGAATAACCGTTGGAGGTGAACTCGCTGAACACCAGCTGCCGGTTGCTTACTGCCGCATGCAGCACGCTGCTGGGGCGGTCTGTTACCTGGTACAGCTTTTTATCTGCCAGCGTTACGGCGTACAGGTTGTTCACGTCTTTCCAGGAGCCGGTAAAGTACACCGTATCACCGGATACTACAGGCGCGCCTATTACATTGTAGCTGAAAGGGGTTAGCAGCGTAACGCCGCCGCCGGCCAGGGACTGCTGCACCAGGGCCATCTGCCCCTGCCGGTTGCGCACGGGACTGATAACAGCGCTGCCGTTGGCGGTGAACCGGGGAAAGGTATAGTACCAGTTATCCGGGTTGGGCAGGGCGCTGAGCAGGGCGCCGGTATGCGCGTTGAGCAGGTGCAACCCGTAATGCTGCTCCGGGCTGGTAAAGGCAGTGATGATCCGTTCGCCATCGGGTGTAATATCCGGCGAGAAATATTTTGTACGACGGGTAATCGTGTAGGTTTTGCCGTTAGCACGGTTATACATCTTAATAATGGAGTAGTCCTTCCATCCCCAGCGCGGATCGTAGCGCGCTTCTGTCCACAGCAGGCGGCCGTTGCTGTAGCTGAAAAAGTCGTCAAAGCGGCTGCCGGGGCGGGTAATGAGCTGCTCGCGCCCGGCGCTGTCCACCAGGTAAAAACCGGGTATGTGCTGGTAGCTGCTTTTCAGCACCACCCACTGGCCGGGGCCGGCGCTGTACACGTAGCGGTAGTTGGTCACTGCTTTGGCGGGGGGCAGCAGCGGGCTGGCGGGGGTGATCTCCTTCCTGGCGGCATACTCTTTCCACCACCGGTTGTACTCCTGCATGGCCGCGTGATAGAACCCGGTTATATTATGCCCTGTTCTGCGATGCAGGCTCCGGGAAAGCGGGTAGAATAATCCCCGGAAGCGCACTGCATCAGTGGTTACCTCCTTCCAAAACGTTTGCCCGTAATGGTTACGGCCGTAGGCGTTCAGCAGGTATCCCAGCTCATAGTGATCCGGCACATAATCGCGGTAGGAGCCATTGCGGATCTTCATGTAGGAGTAGTCTTCGCCGGCAAGCGCCAGGCTGCGGAAACCGTCAAAGAAAGCGGGCAGGCGTCCCCTGCCCTGCGCGCTGAGCGCTGTTTCCATGGTCACCGCATCCCCCTCCCAGAACCAGTTGGGCACAGCGATATTGGTAACAGCCGCCTGTCCCAGCTCCCCGCCCAGGTAAGAGAACACTTTGGAGATGCCCTGCCGGAAATTGATGTTCTGCAGCACATGGCGGTATTCGTGCAGGGCCAGCTGGTCTTCCCACTGCAGGGAGCCCAGCTCCAGGGAGGAAGGGGGCGGCGCCAGGTAAAACTCCGACCGGAAAGGCCCCAGTTGCACATAGCCGTTGGACAGGAGGGTCTGGTTCTGCAGCACAATATCCACCTTATCCTGCCGGTTGCCGATAGAGGTGCGCGCATAGCGGTTCAGGTAATGCACAATAGCTGCCACCCGCTGCCCCTGCTGCTCCAGCCCGGCCGGGAAAATGATGCGGGCGGTATCGGTATTGATCTGCCGCCACTGCAGGGAAGGCGGGTTGCCGCCGAAACGCTGAGCGAAGGTGGTGAGGGGGAACAATAGCAATAGTATAATGATGTGCTGATGGGGAAATGGCTTAATATATCGTTGTGATAATATGCTGATGAAAGAGAGCGGGCGGGATGATCTGATAAAGAATTTCATGTGGCGATGTGCTAATGTGCTGATATGCTGGTGCGCTAATTTGCTAATATAATATATAAAATGTGCAAATAAATATCTTCGCTTTCATTCACCTGCACATCCGCACATTTGCATATTTGCATATTTGCATATCCGCACATCAGATCAGCATTCCGGCAGGCTGATGGGAATATTCACTGCCAGGCCGCCGTCCGAGGTTTCCTTGTACTTGGAATTCATGTCCAGGGCGGTTTCCCACATGGTTTTCACCACGGCATCCAGGGATACCTTGGCCAGTTCGGGGTTGCTTTGCAGGGCCAGCTGGGAGGCGGTAATGGCCTTGATGGCACCCATGGTGTTCCTTTCTATGCAGGGCACCTGCACCAGTCCGCCTATAGGGTCGCAGGTAAGGCCCAGGTGGTGCTCCATGGCTATCTCGGCCGCCATCAGCACCTGGCGCTGGGCGCCGCCCAGGCACTCCGTAAGGGCCGCTGCCGCCATGGCGGAGGATACGCCTATTTCCGCCTGGCAACCGCCCATAGCGGCAGAAATGGTGGAGCGCTTTTTAAAGATGCTGCCTATTTCAGAAGCGGTAAGCAGGAACTGGATGATCCTTGCGGGCTGGTAGCCATCACAAAAAGTGATATAGTACTGCAGCACAGCGGGAATTACGCCGGCCGCGCCATTGGTGGGGGCGGTCACCACCCGGCCAAAAGAGGCATTCTCTTCGTTAACGGCCAGGGCAAAGCAGCTCACCCAGTCCAGCGTATAGGCAAAGTGATTGCCTCCGCCGCGGATCGCGGTGATCCAGGAGTCAAAATCGTGGTAAGTGCGGCCCTGCAGCAGCTTTTTGTTGAGCGCAGCAGCGCGGCGCGCTACCCGCAGTCCGCCCGGCAGCTCGCCGGTAGTATGGCAGCCCCGGAAAATGCAGTCGCGCATTACCTCCCAGATGTGCAGCACTCCGTCGCGGGTGGCTGCTTCCGAGCGCCAGGCCTGCTCATTCTCCATTACCAGCTCGGAAATGGAGTAGCCGGTCTTGATGCACCACTGCAGCAGCTGGCGGGCATTGTCTACCGGGAAAGGCAGCTCTGCCGCGGGTATGCCGGCCGTACCGGCGCCGCCTGCCTGCTCCCCTTCCTTTACCACAAAGCCGCCGCCCGTGGAGTAATAGGTAAATGCCTGCTGGTCCCCGCCGGTAAAGCTCACCAGGAAGGTGAGGGCGTTGGGGTGGTAGGGCAGGCTCTCTTCATAGAGGAACACAATATCTTCGGAGGGGTCAAAATCTATTGCATGCCGGCCGTTGAGCAGCAGCTTCTTCCTACGGCGGATGTCGTCCACCCTGGCGTTGATATTATTAACATCGAAAGTAACGGGATCGTTGCCGGATAAGCCCAGCTGCACGGCAATATCCGTACCGTGGCCGTGGCCGGTCTTGGCCAGGGAGCCGTATAGCAGCACGCCTACCTTTTCCACGGCCTCCAGCCGGGAGGTAGTTTCCAGCTCCTGCAGGAAGCGCAGCGCCGCCCGCCAGGGCCCCAGGGTATGCGAGCTGGAGGGTCCTACGCCTATCTTGAAAATATCAAATACGGAAATGCATTCCTGTGCCACTGTTCTGGTGTTTTTAGCGCCAAAGGTAGGGAAAAGTTGCCAGTGGCTATTTAAAATCCACCAGCCCTACTTCACAAACCAGCACGGAGTTGGCGGGGATATTGTCCACGCCTACATTGCCAAAGCCGAGGGAGGAAGGGATGATCATGAATATCCGGCCGCCTTTGGCCACTTTCTGCAGCCCGATCTGCCAGCCGGCAATATGATCCCTGAGCGGGCGGCCGTCAAAATCGGTGGGCCCAAGGGAAACATCTATCAGCTTGTCGTTCAGGAAGCGGCGGGTATAGGTGATATATGGTACATTGTCCAGCGTCATGAAGCTGGTGCTGTCGCCCTTGTCAATAATGCTGTAATACAAGCCGGTAGGGTCTTTGGTCAGCTGCAGGTTATGGGAGTGAATATACTGCAGTATCTGGGCGTGCTCGGCGCTGGAGCCAACGCCGTCCATGTTCTCCAGCAAAGCGGAGGATTCCTTCTTGGCGCAGCCGGAGAACAGTATGCAGGCCATGCAGTAAAGACCAATTTGTAAAATCAGCTTCATTCGTCAATATTTATTTCGCAAGGTTCCTCCTGGTTAAACGCTGAAAGCAGGGAAATGTTACAAAATGTGCGGATGTGCAAATATGCAGATGGCTGGAAGCGAGTCGCTGCATTTCCATGCACATCCGCACATCTGTACATTAAAAAAAACACGGCCCTGTAGAGGCCGTGTTTATCTTGTAAGGGTACCTTGTACCGGGTATTAATAATCCATACCCATGCCGTGACCGCCGGGCATAGCAGGAGCAGCCTGCTTGGGCTCGGGTTTATCGGCCACCACGCATTCGGTGGTCAGGAGCATGCCTGCAATAGAGGAGGCATTTTCCAGGGCAATACGGGTTACTTTAGTCGGGTCAATTACACCGGCGGAGATCAGCTTTTCGTAAGCTTCTGTGCGGGCATTGAAACCGAAGTCGCCTTTGCCTTCTTTTACTTTCTGCACTACGATAGAGCCTTCGATACCAGCGTTAGCGGTGATCTGGCGCAGGGGCTCTTCAATAGCGCGTTTGATGATGGCGATACCGGTCTGCTCGTCGTTGTTCTCGCCTTTCAGGGATTCCAGGGACTCGATAGCGCGGATGTAGGCCACACCGCCACCGGCTACAATGCCTTCTTCCACGGCAGCGCGGGTAGCGTGCAGGGCGTCGTCTACGCGGTCTTTCTTTTCTTTCATTTCCACTTCGGTAGCAGCACCTACGTACAGCACCGCTACGCCACCGCTCAGCTTGGCCAGGCGTTCCTGCAGCTTTTCACGGTCGTAGTCGGAAGTGGTTACTTCTATCTGGGCCTTGATCTGGCTGATGCGGGCCTGGATGTCTTTCTTCTCGCCTTTACCGCCTACAATGGTGGTATTGTCCTTATCGATGGTTACGGATTCTGCCTTGCCCAGGTAAGTGAGGTCAGCATTTTCCAGTTTGTAGCCCTGGTCTTCGCTGATCACGATACCACCGGTCAGGGTAGCGATGTCTGTCAGCATTTCCTTGCGGCGGTCGCCAAAGCCCGGGGCTTTAACAGCAGCCACCTTCAGGGTGCCGCGCAGTTTGTTCACTACCAGGGTAGCCAGTGCTTCGCCTTCCAGGTCTTCAGAGATGATCAGGAGGGGTGCGCCCTGCTGTGCTACCTTTTCCAGGATGTGCAGGATGTCCTTCATGGCGCTGATCTTCTTGTCGTAGATCAGGATGTAGGGATTCTGCAGCTCTACCTGCATTTTTTCGCTGTTGGTGATGAAGTAGGCGGAAAGGTAACCGCGGTCAAACTGCATACCTTCTACTACCTCTACAGTAGTGTCGGTGCCTTTGGCTTCCTCAACGGTGATCACGCCGTCTTTGGTCACCTTGTTCATGGCTTCTGCGATCAGCTTACCGATCTCGGAGTCGTTATTTGCAGAGATAGCAGCCACCTGCTCAATTTTCTGGGTGTCGCTACCTACCTTTTCAGATTGTTTTTTCAGGTTTTCCACTACAGCTTTCACGGCTTTGTCGATACCGCGTTTCAGGTCCATAGGGTTAGCGCCGGCAGCTACGTTCTTTAAACCTTCGCCTATAATAGCCTGGGCCAGTACGGTAGCGGTGGTAGTACCATCACCTGCCACGTCGGCAGTTTTGGAAGCTACTTCCTTTACCATCTGGGCGCCCATGTTCTCGATAGGGTCTTCCAGCTCTATCTCTTTAGCAACGGTCACACCATCCTTGGTCACACCCGGGGCGCCGAATTTCTTCTCAATAACAACATTGCGGCCTTTGGGACCCAGGGTCACTTTCACTGCGTCGGCCAGGACATCAACGCCCTTCTTCATTTTGTTGCGGGCATCAGTGTTAAAGAATATTTGTTTTGCCATAATCGTAAATGATTTTTAGGTTTTAATGTGGAATGTTTGCAAGCGCTTCAGCTGTTTGCTGTTAGCAACCGGGGGCGGCTAACAGCCGGTGGCCAAAAGCTGTTTTAAACAATCGCCAAAATGTCTGATTCACGCATAATTAAGTAATCATCGCCTTCAAAGCTGATCTCGGTGCCGGAGTATTTGCCATACAGTACAGTATCTCCTACCTTAACGGTTACAGGCTCGTCCTTTTTGCCAGGACCAGCTGCTACTACCGTGCCTTTTTGCGGTTTTTCCTTGGCAGTGTCAGGAATAATGATGCCACCGGCGGTTTTTTCTTCAGCGGCTGCGGGTTTCACAATTACCCTGTCAGCTAAAGGTTTAATACTTAAATTCTTAGCCATAGTATTTAATTTTTAAAAAATTGAATGCAAATACAACTTACGAAGGTAAGATTAGAATTTTGACGTTTGTTCCGCCCTCGAGAATTATGCCAAGGGGAATTTCGGGTCAAATTTTCAGTCAGCCCAGGACGGCAAAGATAGGCAGGACTGACATAAATGCCAATTTTTCAGGGTCCGGTCCCGAAATGACAGTTGACTGGCGGTTAGCGGTTAACTTTTGGCCGTTGGAGGTTCTCCCCTGGCTAACAGCCAACCGCCAACCGCGAACGGCTGTTTTTTATTATGAACAAATTGCTCTAGCTTTGCGCCCTTATTAGCTCTTATAGATATAAAAGATGATCAGTAGAAGAAATATCCGGGTAAAGGTGATGCAAACCCTTTACGCCCTGGAAACAATGGAGCCAGGCAACATTAAACCAGGTACGGCAACCAGCCTGCTACGGGAGAAGCTGGACCAAACCTGCCAGATCTTTACTTACTTACTCTACTCCCTGGTACAGGTAGCGCAATACGCGGAAACAGATGCCAGGGCCCGCGCCTCCAAACACCTGCCTACTGCAGACGACCTGAACGTAAATACCAAGATATCCGGCAACGAGTTCCTGGAACAGATCAACCAGGACAAAGGCTTCCAGGCCAACCTGGAAATGTGGAAAATGCGGTTCCTCCCCGACCAGGAGCTGATCCGCAAGCTCTATAACAGCCTGACCGCCTCCGATATTTACAAGACCTACATACAGACCCCGGGCCGCACCCGGGCCGCCGAAAAGGAAATAGTGGAATACCTGTACAAAAACGTGCTGGCGGGCAATGAGCTGTTCCTCCAGCACATGGAAGACCATTTCCTGCACTGGGGCGACGATGCGGACATGATGGGCCTGCTGATCAGCAACTACCTGAACAAGCCCCACCTGTTCAACTTCATGCAGCTCATCAGCCAGGAAAAGCTGGAATATGCACGGGAACTGCTGCTGACGGTCACCGATAAAAAGGAATACTGCCTGGAGCTGATCAAGCCCAAGCTGCAGAACTGGGACCCGGAAAGGATAGCGGCGGTAGACATGCTGCTGATGGAAATGGGCGTTTGCGAGTTCCTCTACTTCCCCACCATTCCCACCAAAGTTACGATCAATGAATATATTGACCTGGCCAAAACCTACAGCACGCCGCAAAGCGGGCAGTTTGTGAACGGCATACTGGACAATATCCTCAAGGACCTGGAACAGGCGCAACAGATACAGAAAACAGACCGTACAAAAAAATAGTTACTTTTGCGGAACAACAAACGCTGAATGCTTAACCCGTCACACAAGCAGCATTCAGCGTTTAGCTTAAAAAAAGATCATGAAACACCTGTACTATGTTCTTATTGCTGCCGGCATGCTGGCCACCGCCTGTAACAGCGGGGCTGCCAGTGAAGACCGGCAGACCGCGGCCGCCAGTGTTGCAACAGACAGCACCCAGGGTGCGCCGGAGATCACATTTGAGCAGACCGTGCATAACTTTGGCCAGATCACCCAGGGCGAAAAAGTGGAATATGCTTTCAGGTTCACCAATACCGGCAACAGGGACCTGCTGATACAGGACGCGGTGTCCAGCTGCGGCTGCACAGTGCCGGAATGGCCCAAAGAGCCGGTTAAACCCGGGGAAAGCGGCTACCTGAAAGTAGTATTTGACAGTCATGGGAAAGAGGGGTTCACTGAAAAGGAGATCAGTATAAAAGCGAATACCAATCCCCCGTTCATACAGGGGCCGAAGATACAGTGCACGATCGTGAAATGATGTGCGGATGTGCAGGTAAGAATACAATATTTCAATTAAAATCAACAATAATACGATTTACAACATGAACATGCTGAACATTTTATTGATGGCATCACCGCAGGGCGGCCAGGGTGGCGGCTCTCCCATGGTGTCTTTATTGTTCTTTGCGGGTATGATAGTAGTTATGTGGCTATTTATGATCCGCCCGCAAACCAAGAAGGCCAAATTGCAGAAGCAATTCAGCGAAGGGCTGCGCGAAGGAGATAAAATAGTGACCATTGCAGGCATCCACGGTAAAGTAAAACGGATCAATGCCGATAATACCCTGCAGCTGGAAGTAAGCCCCGGCACCTTCTTTACCATTGAGCGCTCTGCTGTAAGCATGGAATATACCCAGGCGCACCAGAAGGCGGAAGAGAAAAAGTAGGATGCAGGCGGTCTGAGATAAGGCTGACGGCTAACAAGTTATATAATGTCCCGTTCCGGTAATCCGGGCGGGACTCTTTATTGATGCACATTTTCCATTTCCTGCTTCATATTTCTTAGCTCCTATTATCTGTTTCTTCCTTCCTAGTTCCTATTTTAGCGTTATGTTAAAAATAGGCATTACGGGCGGTATAGGCTCCGGCAAAAGCACGGTTTGCCGGGTATTCGAGCTGCTGGGCATCCCGGTGTATTATGCAGATGCAATGGCCAAAGAGATCATGAACCGGGACCCGGAGCTGCAGGAACAGGTAAAGCAGCATTTCGGGGATGACATTTACGACAGCCAGGGCCAGCTGAACCGGCAGCGCCTGGGCAGCATTGTATTCAATGACCAGGCAAAGCTGCAGCTGCTCAATTCCCTGGTGCACCCGGCCACCATCCGCGACTCCGAGCGGTGGGCAGCACAGCAGCAGGCCCCCTATGTGCTGAAGGAAGCCGCGCTGCTGTTTGAGTCCGAGGCCTTCCACTACCTGGACAGGATCATCGGCGTATCTGCACCGCAGCCCCTGCGCCTGCGGCGGGTGATGCAGCGGGACAAGGCAAGCCGGGAGGAAGTGCTGGCCCGCATGCACAAACAGATGGACGAGACCATCAAGATGCGCCTGTGCGACTACGTGATCTATAACGATGAGCAACAGATGGTGATACCGCAGGTGCTGGCCTTGCATGAACAGCTGATAGCGGGGGGAAGAGAGGTGAAGCGTGAAAGGTGAAAAAAAGGGCCGTGTGCTTTTCCTTTCACTTTTCACGCTTCACCTCCCTTTACTATTCATCCAAAAAACAGTATGACAGGAAAAACCATTATTATGACGGAAGGCAGCGGCAAGCAGGCAGTTACGCCGGTACTGCTGCTGGAGCTGGATGCCGCCGCTGCGCCGGCGGTAAAGATCAGCGCGGGACTGATCCGGATCGTGCATGATGAGCGTAAATGCCAGCGCATGCCGCTGCAGGACAAAAAATCCCTTTCCATTTTCAATACATTGCCGGCAGGCGTGCAGCACCTGCTGCTGCCCTGCACGCAGGAAGCCATGGTGCATAAGGAATTGCAGCTGAAGGAAAAGTTCCTGGCCGCACCGGTGAAGGAGCAGACCCTGCAACAGTACATCCAGGAGGGCATGGCCCAATACCTGTACCATACGCTGCAGCAGCTGCGCCCCCTGGCCCCCCTCCTGCCCTGGTACTGCCAGGTAACGGAACATTCCCTTGAAAAACGGATACGGCCCATAACGGTCAGCAACTATACGCCGCTGCTGTCCTTTGAGCTGGTGCGCACGCCCGGCGGCATATTGCGGCTGCTGGCCATGGTAACGGTGAACGGGCAATCCTGGCCCCTCTCCGAGTTTGAGCAGTACGGCTTCCTGCTGCGCAGCCGGGGCGAGCTGTTCATCCTCTCCCCTGCCGACGCCCGCACCCTGGCGCAATTCCCCCAGGGCTACCAGGATGTGCCGCGGGCGCAGGAAGGCGCATTTTTACAGCATACCCTGCCCGCGCTGGCAGCACGCTACCAGGTGAATAAGAATATCCTGCTTGGCAAAGAGGAAGTAGACACGCCGCCCGCCTGCAATATCTGGCTCAGCGAGCTGAACCAGCACTTCCTGATGCTGCGCATCCAGTGGCAGTACGACCGCTTTACGGTGGAAGACGACAACCAGGATGCAACTGTATGGATCACCGAAGACGATACCCAGTACGAGATCAAACGGCACCTGGACGCGGAAAAGGAGATCACCGCTTTTGTAAGGGGCCTGCATCCGCGCTTTGCGCAGCAGCGCAACGGGTATTTTTACCTGTCCTTTGCCGAAGCCGAAAAAAACCAGTGGCTGGTAAAATGCTACCGCAAGCTTATGGACCGCAACATAGGCGTATATGGCATGAACGAGCTGCAGCACTTCCGCTACAACACGCATATACCGGTAATGGACATACGCTGGCACAGCCAGGCAAAGGACCGGCTGGACCTGGATGTAAAAGTAACGTACGGCGACCTGGCCGTACCGCTTGCGGACATCCAGAAGGCCCTGCTGCACCGGCAGCCCCACCTGCTGCTGAAAGACGGCACCATCGGCATCATACCGGAGGAGTGGCAGCAGAAATATGCGCTGCTGTGGAAGCTGGGACAGGTACATAAAGACCAGCTGCGCCTGTCCAACCTGCACTTTACCCTGGTGCAGGAAATACTGGATACCCCCGCCAGCACCACGCGGGAAAGTATCCGGGAAAAATGGGAACGGCTGCAGCAGCAGCATTTTGCCGTACCGGCAGAGATCAGGGCCCGGCTGCGCGACTACCAGCAGGCCGGCTTTGCCTGGATGTGCCTCCTGGATGAAATGCAGTGGGGCGGCTGCCTGGCAGACGACATGGGGCTTGGCAAGACCCTGCAGACCATCACCTTTTTACAGCATGTATGCAATAAATACCCCGGCGAAACGCACCTGGTGGTATGCCCCACCTCGCTGATCTACAACTGGGAAAGCGAGCTGCAGAAATTTGCGCCGGACCTGCGCTATGCCATTTATCACGGCGCCAGCCGCAGCTTTGACGAAGCGCAGTGGCAGGAGCAGCAGCTGATCATTACCAGCTACGGCACCGTGCGCAGCGATACGGACATTTTTTCCCGCTTCGTATTCGGCTACGTGGTGCTGGATGAAAGCCAGGTGATCAAGAACCCGGCTTCGCTTACCACCCGGGCGCTGCAGGTGCTGCAATGCCGGAACCGCCTTATTCTCAGCGGTACGCCTATCCAGAACAACACCATGGACCTGTATGCGCAGATGCACTTTGCCAACCCGGGCCTGCTGGGCAACCAGCATTTCTTTAAAACGGAATTTGCATTGCCCATTGACAAATATTCGGACAGCAGCAAGGCGGCGGACCTGCGCAGGCTGATCTACCCTTTCCTGCTGCGCCGTACCAAGGAGCAGATTGCCAGGGACCTGCCGGACAAAACGGAAATTGTGATGTGGTGCGAGATGGGCGAGGAGCAGCGGCAGGTATACAACCAGGTGAAAGCGCTGTACAAGGAAAAGCTGCTGAGCCGCATACAGGAAGAGGGCATGGCCGCCAGCGCCATTTACATCCTGGAAGGCCTTACCCGCCTGCGCCAGATCTGCAATGCCCCGCAGCTGGTGCCGGAGCATGCCGGCGGCAGCACCAGCTCCGTAAAGCTGGATGAGCTGATGCGGGAGATCAGCGAGAACACGGGCGCGCATAAGGTGCTGATATTCTCCCAGTTCACCGGCATGCTGCAGCTCATTGCACAGGCCATGGATACGCAGGGCATTCCTTACCTGTATCTGGACGGCAGCACCCGGGCGGATACGCGCCAGCAGCTGGTATCGCAGTTCCAGCAGGACGAGGAGCAGCGTGTGTTCCTGATCAGCCTGAAAGCCGGTGGCGTAGGCCTCACCCTTACCGCCGCAGATTACGTGTACCTGGTAGACCCCTGGTGGAACCCCGCTGCAGAGCAGCAGGCCATTGACCGCACGCACCGCATTGGCCAGCAGAACAAGGTATTTGCCTACAAAATGATCTGCAAGGACAGTGTAGAGGAAAAGATACTGGCGCTGCAGCAGCGCAAGCAAATGATCGCCGATGACCTGATCAGCGAGGAAACGGGGTTTATGAAGCAGCTGACGGAGGAGGATGTATCATTCCTGTTCAGTTAAAAAGGGTGAATGCGCTGATGTGCTAATGCGCTGATGTGCTGATGGATCGACGCGAATATTTTCAGAATTGTACTTTACTTCGTCTGGACACCAAATAATCAGCACATTAGCACCTCCACTCGTCATTCCGAAACAAACTTGAAGAACCTGCTCTCCTTCCCTTCTGCCGTCTCATCCTGGTACAGGAATTTCAGTTGTTTCTGGTCAAATTTCTCGAAAAACTCATCCCAGGATATCTCTTCCAGGCTTTCTTCCCCGCTGTAGCCGGGAAAATTAATGCGCAGGATACCTGCTTCATCCTTATTGCCGGTGCTTTTTACAGTAGCCGGCTTTCCGCCGCGCTCCTCCGCCCATTTGCGGATCACATTATGATCTGTTGTGCTTAAAGATGCCATAATTACCTCCTTGTTTTTTTATGGTATATCTTCCTAAAAATGTGTGCCATACCACCCGTCAACCCGCGGGGCCGAAACTTTGGGACGGTAATTGCAGCAAAGCGGTTACACGTTGCAACAGGATGGTGAAATTTGGCCACGCTTTAATTATATCTTTAATTTGCAGTATCTTATAGGATCAAAATATTTTGCTTATGTCATTGTCAACCAGGAATGCGGTATTATTTTACATCTTTATGCTGATAATGATAGGCAGCCGTTTGCCGGCCGCCGGCGGCAAACGGCCGGCAGGGGCCGGTGTACAGGAAGACACCGCCAGCAGCAAGGTGACCGGTTTCCGTATCAGGCGCGGCACAAATGTAAGCCACTGGCTATCGCAGACCATCCTGCAGGGCAATGACCGCATCAACTACTTCACGGAAAAGGATGTTATCTACCTTGCCAGCCACGGTTTTGACCACATACGTTTACCGATAGACGAAGAAGAGCTGTGGAACATGCAGCATGAAAAAATACGCTCCTCCTTCCAGCTGCTGCACCAGGCCATGCAATGGTGCTACCTGCACAAGCTGAAAGTGGTGATAGACCTGCACACCCTGCGCAGCCGGCATTATCGTACCAGGGAAAAACCTTTGTGGAACGACCCCGAGGCCAGGGAGCGCTTCCTGCAATGCTGGCGGGAGCTGAGCGAAGAGCTGAAAAGGTACCCTGTTTCCATGCTGGCCTACGAGCTACTGAATGAGCCGGTAGCAGACAGCGCAGAACAGTGGAACGAGCTGCTGGCAGCAGGCATAGCGGTGATACGTGAAAGGGAGCCCCGGCGCGTGATCGTGATCAGCAATAACGGGAAGCATGACCTGCGCAGCTTTGAGGGGCTGCGGGTGCCGGAGGGCGATCCCAACATCCTGCTGAGCTTTCATTACTACAACCCGCTCATCCTCACCTTTCACCTGGCCCGCGGCTTCCGCTTTGACGATTATCACGGACCGGTGCACTATCCGGGGCCAACTGTAACGCAGCAGGAAATGAACGCCCAGCCGGCCACCATCCGCAACCTGATCACCGGCAGCACGCAGCCCCATAACCGTGAAGTGATACAATCGCAGCTGCAGCCTGCCCTGCAGGCTGCCAAACGGCTGCAACTGCCCCTGTACTGCGGGGAATGGGGCTGCCTGAACACCGTGCCCAAAAGAGACCGGCTACGTTGGTACAAGGATGTTAGACGCGTGCTGGAAGCCAATAACATTGCCTGGAGCAACTGGGACTATAAAAGCAAAGGATTCGGGTTTATGGGGGAAGACGGCGAAGTGGACAAAAGCCTGCTAAGAGCGCTGGTAAAATAAGAGCAGGCGCTACTTCCGCAGGTCCACGATCACGTGCGTAACTACACCCAATACCCGGAAATCCATTTCCTCTGTGATCATCACCGGTTTATAGAATGCGTTCTCAGGGTGCAGCACCCAGTGCCGGCCGGCTTTCACCAGTCTTTTGATGGTGCATTCATTATCCAGCATCGCTACCACAATAGAGCCGGAAACGGGTTTGATAAAACGGTCCGCTACTGCCAGGCAGCCGTCCGGCATATTCGCCTCCTGCATACTGTCCCCTTTTACACGGAAAATAAAAGTGCTTTCCGGGGAAGGTTGTAACACCTGTCCCAGGTCTATTGTCTCCTCCATTTTTCACCAATATTTTTAGCAATATTATGCCAAATATATTAGTTTTTCAATGGTATTAACAACCCGGAGAAGCAGGCATTATTTATAAGCAGATGATTATCATTATATAAATACAGGTAAGGCAGTGAGTGGAAATTTTAAACCCGCAGCTGTTCATTAACAAACGGAAGGGTGCAGGGGCTTCAAAAGCTAAAAAGGACAAATCTCTTTCATGTACAAGACAGATAAATGGAACTGTTTGTACTATCCGCTCCCATCATTTTTTTATCATTTCCATTTTTATGCATTTATTTCTCATTATGAACAATATAGCAACACATTTTTCACTACATTTGAATTATTAGATTGTCATTTTCCCGTAGAGAGATTTGTAATATTATCAACCAACAGGTAACCATTATCGTAAATGTCCGGGGGGGCAGCAGCGTTATGATCCATTTATATTCGGCTGTACCGCCAGGTTTGTCACTCCCAGGCGTTGACCACATCTTTTAAACATAGGACAAAATAAATGCAGATGCCATCGTTCACAGATGATATCCTTTTATTACGACACCTGAAAACCGGCGACCCCAAGGCTTTTGAAACCTTTTTTCAAAAATACCGCATGGCAGCCATGGTGACCGCAATGGCCATCCTGAACAGCGAAGCCGCAGCCAAGGACCTGGTGCAGGAATTTTTTGCAGACTTCTGGCAGAAGCGGTTATATCGGCATGTAAACCACTCCCTGCATGGATTTGTAGTGCAGGCGGTGAAGAACAAATGTATCAACCAGCTCAGTAAAGAGGATACCCGCCGCCGGCGCATACAGGAAATAACGCTGTTTGACGAGCGGATCACCTGGCCCGATAACCGGCTGGAGCAGCAGGAGCTGTGCAGCGAGGTATCCGGCCTGTTGCAGCGTGTATTGTCACCCGTTACTTTAAAGGTAGTGCAGCTGGCCTACATGGACGGTAAAAGCCGCAAGGAGATAGCCGCTGAAATGGGCACCAGTCCCAATACGGTGCGCAACCAGCTGGTACAGGGGCTGAAGATCCTGCGAAAAAATTTACGGCGGCCATAGTCCGCCCAACCGCTGCCATCTGTCTTGTATAGAAAAAAAAACAGCATGACCTCCCGGATGGACCCTGATTATATTTTCTGGCTGATGATCCAGCAGCTCACCGGCACACTGGACCGGGAGGATGCGCAATACCTGGACCAGCTGCTGGAGCAGGACAGTGCTGTAAGGGATACCTGGCGCCGCCTGCTGGAGCGCTTTTCCGCAGAGGACATTGCCGGCCATATGGCCCGGTTTGACCAGGAGGAATACTGGGAGGACATGCAGCTGCCGGAGCATTTGCCTGCGCATGGCAGGCGCCCCTTCCTGTCTGTAGGCAGAACATGGGTATGGACAGCGGTATTGATGGTACTTGCGGGGGCGGGGGCATATGTATTTTTTAACACGGGTGGCGGCGGCCTCCAGCCGGCACATGCTCCTCCAACCGCTACTATCATCCCGGCCAGTGCCGTGCAGCTGCAGCTGGCCGGCGGCCCGGTAATAGACCTGTCCGTGCCTGGTAAGGCCATACAGGCCGGCGGAGTAACGCTGCACGCCAGCCCCGAGGCGCTGTCCTATACAGCAGGCAATACGGCCCTGCCTGCGGCAACGGGAGATAATATCCTGCGGGTGCCGGCCGGCTGCAACTACAAGCTGGTACTATCCGACAGCACCCAGGTATGGCTGAATGCCGCTACCGAGATACGTTTTCCGTTCCTGTTTGCCGGTCCTGCGCGGGAGATCGCGCTGAACGGGGAAGCCTATCTAAAGGTAGCGCGGGATGCGGGGCGGCCATTTATCATTCATATGCCCCATGGTATTGTGCAGGTGCTGGGCACCGAATTTAATGTAAATACCTACAATACCGGCCAGGTAAGGGTAGCGCTGGTGCAGGGCGCCGTAAAGCTGCGGGCAGCCGCCACGGAAGTGATCATCACGCCCGGCCAGGAGGCTATATACACCGCCAGGAGAAAAGGGATCACCATACAGGGATTTGAGGAGGAGGAAGCGCTAAGCTGGCGGAGGGGCATTTACTGTTTTAATGACGCTACTATAGCGGAAGCATGCCGCGTGCTGCCCCGGTGGTACGGTACCCCGGTGGTGCTGGACGATACCGCTCTTGCACAGCGGCGTTTCCAGGGCATCCTGGACCGGGACAAGCCCGTTACCGTATTTCTTGACCTGTTGAAAGAGCTGCGCATGCTGGACTATTATTTTGACCACGAAGGGACCCTGCACCTGACGCAGCCGGGTAAAAAAAATCATCTTAAAAAGCATACACCATGACAATCACTGCCTAGCATTCAACACCCGTAGAGCGGTTATTTATTCCCGGTCTATACTTATGGTACCTTGCACTTGAAAGGTTGTACCTATGCATTACCATTAAGCACCAGCCCCAGGAGCAATAACTGTCAACGTTCATCCATAACACTACGCAACAACCTGTAACATCAGAACGGTTATCATTTACAGCGATCATTCAACCCTAAAATATGCATGTGATGCCTTATTTTAATCCCGATGAGTTTATAGAACTGTTGATCAGATATCATGACGGCAAGGCAACCCGGAAAGAAGTATTGTTTGTAAAACAGCAGCTAAAGGAAAGCGACCTGGCGCGCAACCTGTGGGAAGATGTGCAGGCTACCTTTGCGGAAGAGAATGCCGCAACAGCCGTAGCCCGGGATCAGCAGCGCAAGCGCTACCGACCTTACTGGTTGGCTGCCGCCATTGTGCTGCTGCTGGTAGTCAGCGACAGCATTTTTGTACACTTCCAGCGGCAGGCGCCTGTAACGCCTCTTGTCCTTAAAACCACCATCCTGCAGCTGGCCGACGGGCAAATGATCCCGCTGGAGCGGCAGCCGGGCCGCCTGGCAGATGCCGCCCGCAGCGTATATACCATTCCCGGCATACCGGTGGGCTATACATCCGGGCCGCATGCGCAGGAGCTTAATACCCTGTCCGTACCCAAAGGCTATACGTACGCCGTATTGCTGCCTGACAGTACCGCCGTATATATCAATGCCGCCACGAACATCCGGTTTCCCTTCCGGTACAATGCGCAGCGACGGGAAGTGCATATAGAAGGCGAAGCTTATTTTGAGATAGCCCCGGATGCCACACGTCCCTTTATTGTACATACCCGTCAGGCAGACATTATTGCGCTGGGCACCTCCTTTAATGTGAATACCTATGACAACGGCCTGCGCACTTCCCTGCTGACCGGGGCAGTGGTGATCATGGAAAAACATAAAATGGTGCAATTGTCGCCCGGACAGGTAGCCTTTAAAGATACAGCAACCGGCTCGCTGGTGGTAGATACTTTCAGGAACGATACACTGCCCGCCTGGATGGAAGGGCGCTATTACTTCAATAACAAGACGCTGCAGCAAGTGTGCCGCACCGTGGAAAGGCTGTATGATATCGAGATCGTATTTGACAAGCCGGAGATCGCCAGGTACCGCTATACCGGCGCAATTCACCTGAAGCAACCCGTACAGACATTTGTAGAGAATATTGGCGGGCCCAACAAGATAGGTTATTACTTTGACAAGCAGGGAAGGCTGCATTTGCAATAGCCATACCTGTGCGCTTGCTGCCCTGCATATTAAGAAATTGTTAACCCCCTTTCCCTCCCATTGCATTATGGCGGGGGACCGCTAACTTGTACAATCGTTTGAAATTAGCTGTCCTCAAATAGCCATGCAAGCCATATGAAAAGAGATGCGCCCCTATCCTTCTATGCTTTCATTCATGAGCGCCCTGTTGTACAGACATGGATAAGCCCTGCCATCTATTTATCACGGCGCAGTACAACCGGCAACAGCATTGTATCACCCGTAAATAAACCTGCTGCCTGATGGAATTCCGTGCCAACAATCCCAGCGAGATGGATGACCGGCTGATATTCAGCCGCCTCGAAGTGGAAAAGCTGCATCATGTGAAGCATTACATTGACAACAACCTGGACGCCAGGCTGACCATTCCGCTGTTGTCCAAGCAATTCCATATCGGCACTACCCATCTGAAACTGGGGTTCCGCAAGTATTTCGCGAGCACGGTGTACCAGTATATCCTGCGGCAGCGGATGGAGGCCGCCAAACAACTGCTGGCCCAGGGGCAGCGGGTACGGCAGGTAGCGGCGGACACGGGATATTCCCTAACGGGGTTCTCCAAAGTGTTCAAGAACTATACGGGCGTTTCCCCGATAGTATACCGGAACAGCCTACGCTGAGCCGGTTGAGCTGCCTTCAAAAAAATTTGTCCGATAGAATAAATAATTGTTAAATCTTTAGGGTAATTTCATTTTCAGACACAACAATATGCAAGCCCTGTATGCCCTCAAATACAGGTATGCTTTTTTTTAAACCCTCAAAATTGTTTGATCTATGCCAGGAAAGTTATTTCTGCAGTAATGGAACCCGAGACACCCGTATCACAACATAGCAAAAATTAACCCTTACCGGCAGCAAGGTGCTGCCCGGAAAGCCATATTATTTGATGATCAAAAACCTGTTTGCGAAGGCAAGCGATATGTTTATTGTTTGCAACAGACATCGCATGCCTGCCTGTTATCAATATTACACTCATGAATATTTTAAAAGTAGCGGATGGTATTACCGGGCTGTTTCCGCGGAAAATTGCAGTAGCCTTTGTGCACGCGGTCACCGGCGAAATGGTGGCCGCTCGCAAGGTGAGCCCTGAAAGTCTGCCGGAGGCCTTTAACCGGCCTACGGTGATGGAAATAGAGGGGCAGCTGTGGCGTGTTGTCAAAGCTGATCCTGTTCATATAAGCAATTTGCGCCGGCATAGAGAACTGGTCCTGCATGTGCAGGAGGCCTCGCATTTCAGGGCTTCCAGGTCACTGGTACCCACGCGGGCGGCCCTGCTGCCGGCAGTGGTGGCACTGCCAGCAGCGCATGATAGCACCCTGTCTATTACACCGGATGAATGGCGGCAGCTGGAATTCCTGCCGACCCACCTGCAGCCTGTGGTAGAAGAGGAAATGCGGCTGATTGAAGCGGTGATACTGTCCACACCGGATGAGGATGCGCTGCTGGGCTATGATGCCGTGCATATACGGGAAAAAACAGGCACCACTCCCCTACGCATTCCTTTTGATGATCTTTACCTGCTGGTGAACGGGAAAGAAAAGGGAGCAGTACGCCTGGATGATAACGCTGTTATTGCGGACAGTTTCTTTATCCGGTCGGAAAATTATATGTACTACGGTGTATGCGAGGGTGAGGATATTGTGCAGCTATGCCTGCAGGAGTTTGACAGCGCGGATGATGAGTTTAGCAGGGTGGTGATGGAGTGGGATCTGTTGCTGGCGGATTGGTGTGGGGGGAGGGTGATGTAGGGGTGGCTAACAAGTCTGGTTCCATCTTTCGAAAAAAACAAAAATATGTAACCCTTATCAGCAGTGGAAATGCTGCACGGGAAAGCGCTTTATTGACTTCTTAAAATCTGTATGCGATGACAAGAGATGCATTGAACCGCCTGGAGCGGATTGATTATCTTATTCGGATAAAGGGGACAGGGACGCCTGCACAGCTGGCCCAGAGATTAGGGATGTCAAAAAGAGCCATCTTTGACTATTTAAACCTAATGCGTGAATATGGAGCACCAATCAAGTTTTGCAATGCAAGGCAGAGTTACTACTATGATGAGGAAGGCTATTTCAGAATTTCCTTTTCATTCAAAAAAAAAACGGAATGTCTTCCAACGGTATGAAAACTCACTCCCCTGATACAAAAGTAACAATATAATCTCCTCAAAATTATAGACCCTAACACATAGAAAAATGGAAATCAAATCTGCATTGGAAATTGCGGGGCCAGCCTCCGGAAATGAGCTGTATGTCAAGGTAGAAAAGAAAAGTGGCAAACGGATAGGAGGGTACTACATTATACTCAAAAGTTTCAAAAAGAGCAAGAAAAATGATGTCTTTAAATGTATATATATAAAAAGCTTGTTCAACTTTGGTACTTGCGTTATTAAAGAAGGCTCTTATGGTGACACTAAGGACATTCACGGTCGTGACATAAGGGATAGGCTGATCTGGCAAAAACAACTACACCTGGCACTCCAGGACAAGATAAAGACTCCTCGTTTCCTCGGCTCCTTTGAGGAAAGCGGCAACTTCTACCTGGTCCTGGAGTTTATAAGGGGGGTGCCGTTCTATAAAAAGCTGAAAAAGTACAACAAAGAGATTCGAACTTTAGCCCAACAGGAAAACAATCAATTCATCAGCCTGCTGGACAACCTTCTGGAAATTTCAATCATTCTCCAAACCTTACATGCTAATAAATATGTACATCGGGATATTACCCCCAGTAACTTCCTTATTACCAATAATGGTCATGTTTATATCATAGACCTGGAGCTGGCCTATTCATTGGCAAACGATCTGGCTGCGCCATTTCAACTCGGTACATATGGTTATATGTCCCCTCAACAAGTAGCTACCAAATTACCAACAGTGCAGGATGACATTTTTTCATTTGGAGCAGTAATCTTTGAGGTGATAACTGGTATTCACCCGATAAAACTGTCAAACGAACAAAAAGAACTACCATCAAAGATCTATGCCTTGATCCAGGATGAGGTCATGGCCAATCTGGTGTTATCATGTCTGGATGCCGACCCATTGAAGCGACCAGCAATAGAAAGTATAAGGAAGTCCCTACATGTATTCATTACTGATCTAAAAAATGGAAATATCAGGACTCAAACACAAAAGAAAATTAAATTTAGCCCCGCTCAAATACTCGAAACTGTTCAAAGCTCCATTTCAACACTTTCCTCACCGCTGCTAGCTGATCCAGAGCATGGCTGGTTCTCCGAAAATGTAAGCGTTGAAAAACACCAGGACAAACATAAAATCAATAAAGCTTGGTATGCAAGTTTTTACAGCGGCGCCAGTGGGATAATTTATCTATTGAGCAAGGCTAAACAGTCATCCTTATGTATAGGAGCCAGCCCTTCCTATATATCTGCCGGGCTTAAAACAATTGAATTAAGATATATAACGACCACCGAAAATACCAATACGGGGCTACTTTTCGGCGGAGCAGGTATCGCCGTTGCCATAGCTTCCGCCATATCCAGCGGCCTTCTAAACTCTACAACTGAATATATAAAATGGATGTGTACCCTACTGACCAGAAAAAGTAATGGCATTGACTACATGCATGGCGCCGCCGGAAAAGGCATAGCCCTTATGAGATGCAATCATCTTCTTCCTTCGGATTTCATTGAAAGATACTTGACGGCTATTTCAGACAGTTTTATAGCAAAACAGCTGCCCGATGGGTCATGGCATACGGCTATTAAAGAAAAAGGAGGAAAAAAGATACTCGGATTTGCAAATGGCCTCTCTGGCATCATTTGGTTTCTCTATGAATTTGGCTATACCTACCATAGTAGTGCTGCCCTGTCTGCAGCTGAAAAGGGGCTGAACTGGCTTATCAAGGAGGCAGCGCTACATAAAGGAGAAGCAGGCAGGAAGTCTACGCTTGGAAGGCACCACCTGCATAACTGGAGTGAAGGCGCGGCAGGCATAGCACTAACCATGCTTAAAGCCAGCTACATAACCCAAAACAACTTATACAAAAAAATTGCCAAATCCCTGCTCAGAAGTATTAATGGAAAAATTATAGATAACAACCTCTCTCATGGCTACGGTTTAAGCGGGTTGGGAGAAGTCTATCTGGAAGCATTCAATATTCTAAAGGATGAGGAATGGTTGGAACGCGCCGATTGGATCGCGTACATTATCATGCATCTTCAAAAAACTAATTCAGCACACGGTCCTTACTGGCTTGTCCAGAACGAAAGGGTCCCTACAGCCGACTTTTTCGAAGGCAACAGCGGCGTCATTCACTTTCTCCTGCGATACTGTTCCAGAGGAAACGGATTCCCACTCCTGAAATAGCTGTATCCATCAAATGTGTAACCTGTGTATTTCTTTCTTTAATCCGTTAGCATTAATACGATAAAAGACATCATCTTCCAATAATAAGGCTTCATACAAACCAATCCTTTTCGAAGTGTTTCCGTTAATCACTTTCCCGCCATAGAAAGAATTAATATGTCCCACCCGAACATGTCCCGTCACAATAGTACTTACTCCAAATCTCTCAAGTGTCTGCTCAATCTGCCGCACCTCTATATTGTCCCTGTAGTACCCGCTATACCAAACAGGTGATTTGTCTTTATGATATATTGTGTAGGGTAAAGGTTCCTTTAATCCAACCTTTTCAGTATAGTAGTAATTCCTGGCGATGCAATTAATTTCTCTTAAAGACAAATTCCAACAGTTGACGTCAGCTGAAATTCCTCCGTGTACAAACAAGATATCGCCTACACGTTCCATAATATTCTTTGTTCCTAACCAACGATTTATCTCATGATTGGCATCATACAATACAACATTACCCAAGCCAAGAAATCCTTTCTCCCTGGCATACACCGGATGTTCGTCCATCCAGCTTCCATTCATATTTAAAACTTCCTTATCACCCAGTATGAAATGGATACGGCCACCTGCTCTGGCAGCCCGGCTCTCCAGAGAATAAATTAACCAAAGACATTCAACACCTTTTCCGGTTTTATCAAAAAAATCTCCTAATAAAACCAGATGTCCATTATCGAAAGTCCATTCATACCTACTATTAATTACTCCATTAATCCTTAACAGCTTATAAAAAAATCTAAAATTTCCGTTAATATTCGATAGTATCAATACTCTATCTGGCTTTGTTGACTCCGCAGCATCCACAGACAAACCGCTCTTCAGGGACACTGGGAAATAGTCTTCTCTCCCACTACCTTCTGGCACTCTCAATAAAAATCGGTAGCTCGTTAACATCTTTTATCATTGTTTAATTTCCTGAAAAAAAACTGTGTAGCTGCTCCTTTATATTAACGGGTACACAGGAGATCTTCTCATATACCCTTCTGTTATAAGAATGATAAATAGAAGGAGTAGTATACACTAAATCATTCACAAAAGCCATATTTGTACTGTCAATAAATATTCCTTCTCCTGAAATCGGTGCCTTGTGATTCCGCTGGGTAAAAAAGGAGCTTATATTTCGGGAACCTGAACCGGATATAATTATCATTCTATTGTCAGGTAAACTTCCAGCATATTTAACGATACTGTCAATAGCCTTATTCCTGCAAGCAGAGCAAGCCGCTTCTATCGGTAGAATAAAAACCGAAAAGGAGTCCCTCAAAACAGTTCTCGTTACTCCACTTCCGATTATCTGTTCGATCTTTTTAAAAAGACTATCTTGTTGACTAGAACGTTCAATGGATGTTCTATATACAGGCGTCCTATCTTTATAACTGCAGCTGTTCAACACCGTTGCAACGATCAGGCATATCAATAAAAACAGCCGGTTGAAAATGCTATTCCTACTCATATAAATAAAATATTTCTACTGTTTATTTATAGGTCAATTTTACAAAATGCAGCGAGTCCTGATCTTCTATGTTTGTCTGAGCATACATTTCTCCCCGCTTTGTAAAGAATAAAGTAAAAAGGTTAATCTCCGGGTCAACCGGGAACTCTGATATAATCCTGAAATCCTGGTCAAACATTATTATACTTTGATCCTTCCTTCCTTTTTTTGATGCATAATCAGCTTTGCTGATCTTACTTTGAGCAACTCGGAGATAGCGTTTCCTTAATTCGTCAAAGTAAATAGGCCCATAAGAATCATTCAAGTAAAATGAAAGCTCGTCTATCCTTTCAGTACCGATCAAATCCTCAGGTATCCAGGAAATATCCTG
>Ga0164243_10002259_pt1 | contig 32060 bp, 35 predicted proteins | sample OricompcompostOP_FD_108781 | JGI IMG/M metagenome (GOLD analysis project Ga0164243, IMG submission 108781) | Organic Plus compost microbial communities from Emeryville, California, USA - Original compost - Organic plus compost (OP) | ecosystem: Engineered > Solid waste > Mixed feedstock >... | reverse complement strand
GCCGGCGCCGTTGGAGCGCAGCAGCACGACCGTCGCCGCCTGCTTCGGCTCGACCGGGGTCACCCGGCCCTCAGCGATGTCGTGCAGCCGCTGGACGATCTTTTCCGGTACCTCGCGCGCCACGAACGCCTCCCGCTCAGATCAGACGTTCACGACGTTAGCTGGACGAAGCATGCATTCGATAGACCCCGCGATCGCGGAAAGAATCATCGACGGGACGCCTTGATTCTTTCCGCGATCGGATTTACGGGCCTCAGGAGACCTCGACGATCATCTCCACCTCGACCGGCGTGTCCAGCGGCAGCACGGCCATGCCCACCGCGCTGCGGGCGTGCGCGCCGTCCTCGCCGAACACCTGGCCGAGCAGTTCGCTGGCGCCGTTGATCACCTGCGCCTGGCCGGTGAAGTCCGGCGCGCTGGAGACGAACCCGACGACCTTGACTACCCGCGTCACCCGGGACAGCTCGCCGACCTCGGCCTTCACCGCGGCGATCGCGTTCATCGCGGCGATCCCGGCCAGCTCCTTGGCCTTCTCCGGGGTCACCTCGGCGCCCACCTTGCCGGTCGCCGGCAGCTTGCCGTCGACCATCGGCAGCTGGCCGGACGTGTAGACCAGGTTGCCCGTACGGGCGGTCGGCACGTACGCGGCGGCCGGGGGGACCACGTTCGGAATGCTCAGGCCGAGCTCGGCGATGCGCTCCTCGGGGGTCACTGCTTCTCCCTCTTCATGTAGGCGACGAGCTGTTCGGCGTTCGGGCCGGGGATCACGGTGACGAGCTCCCAGCCGTCCTCACCCCAGTTGTCGAGGATCTGCTTCGTGGCGTGCACCAGCAACGGCACGGTCGCGTACTCCCACTTCTTCATGGCGATCAGCGTAGCGACGGGCCCCCGTTCCCGGCGTCCGGGAGCGGGGGCCCGTCGGGGTCCCGTACGTGGTCACTGCGCGGGCGGCCCCCAGCCACCGGCCGGCGGCGGCTGGTGCGGCGGCTGCGGACCGGACTGCCCCGGGCCCGGCTGGGCCGGCCAGCCACCGGGCTGCGCGGGCGGCGCCGGGGGCGGCGGAGCCTGCTGGGCGGGCGGCTGCCCGGACGGCCGTACGTGCTCGGAGGGCAGGTCGGCCGGGTCGGACTTCACGGACTGGCGCAGCCGGCTTGCCAGCTCGTCGATCGGCTCGCCCTTACGCTCCTCCAGCGCGACCGGCGGCGGCTCCACCTGGACGTCCGGCACCTGCTCGACCTCCTCCTCCAGCTCCTCCTCGGACTCGTCGTCCGGGGCGGCCGGGGCGGCCGGCTGCTGGTCGCCGGAGTCCTTCGGGACCATGCGGTCGAAGAAGCGCAGCAGCTCGACCGGCATCGGCATGATCAGCGTGCTGTTCTTCTCCGCCGAGACCTCGACGACGGTCTGCAGCAGCCGCAGCTGCAGCGCCGCCGGGTCGCTGGACATGACGTTCGCCGCGGAGCGCAGCCGCTTGGACGCCTGGTACTCACCGTCGGCGGAGATGATCCGTGCGCGCCGCTCCCGCTCGGCCTCGGCCTGGCGGGACATCGACCGCTTCATGCCCTCCGGCAGCGAGACGTCCTTGATCTCGACGCGCTCGATGCGCACGCCCCACGGGCCCTCGGTCGGCTCGTCGATGATCTCGCGGAGCTGGGCGTTGATCATTTCCCGCTCGGCGAGCAGCTGGTCCAGGTCGGCCTTGCCGATGACCGACCGGAGGGACGTCTGCGCCACCTGGGAGACCGCGAAGAAGTAGTTCTGCACGTTGACGACGGCCTTGATCGGGTCGATGACCCGGAAGTACACGACCGCGTCGACCCGGACGCTGACGTTGTCGCGCGTGATGCCCTCCTGCGCGGGCACCCCCATCGCGACGATCTGCATGTTGACCTTCTGCATCCGCTCCAGGAACGGAGTGATCAAGGTCAGGCCGGGCTCGCGCACCCTGCTCTGGATGCGTCCCAGCCGGAAGACGATCCCTTTTTCATACGCCTGGACGACTCGGAACGACGTCAATAGGAATATGAGAAGGATCACAACTAGGATGCCGAGGATCACCAGCGCCGCGGCCATCTGAAGCCACCTTCTCCCGTTCGCTTCTGGGCTGCGTATCCGGGAGTTCCCTTCCGGGGTCCCACCACCCACGGTCCCGGAATACGCGATTGGCCGCAACGATAGCCTCGATGGGGTGAGCACGCGGGATACCGACTGGGATGGCGTGCGGCTGCATGTGGTCACCGGTAAGGGTGGAACCGGTAAGACGACCGTCGCCGCGGCGCTGGCCCTCGCGCTCGCCGCGGGCGGGCACCGCGTGCTGCTCGTCGAGGTCGAGGGCCGGCAGGGCATCGCCCAGATCTTCGACTGCCCGCCGCTGCCGTACGAGGAGCGCAAGGTCGCGGTGGCGCCCGGCGGCGGTGACGTGTACGCGCTGGCCATCGACCCCGAGGCCGCGCTGACCGACTACCTGGAGATGTTCTACAACCTGAAGCGGGCCGGGAAGGCGCTGACCCGCTTCGGCGTGGTCGACTTCGTCACCACGGTCGCCCCCGGCCTGCGCGACGTCCTGCTCACCGGCAAGGCGACGGAGGCCGTACGCCGTCGCTCCGGCGGCAAGTTCGCGTACGACGCGGTGGTGATGGACGCGCCGCCGACCGGCCGGATCACCCGCTTCCTGAACGTCAACGCCGAGGTCGCCGGTCTCGCGAAGGTCGGGCCGATCCACAACCACGCCGACAAGGTGATGGACGTCATCCGGTCACCGGAGACCGCCGTGCACTTCGTCACGCTGCTCGAGGAGATGCCCGTGCAGGAGACGCTGGACGGCGTCGCCGAGCTGCGCGACGCGGAGCTGCCGCCCGGCGGCATCATGATCAACATGACCCGGCCGGCCACCCTGGGCAAGCGCGACCTCGACGCCGCGATGGCCGGCACACTGGACCTCGACGAGATCGTCACCGGCCTGAAGGCCGCCGGTCTGCCGGGTGACGAGGCGACCGCGCGGGCGCTGGCCACCGAGCTGGGCGAGCACGCCGTACGCGTGGCGCTCGAGCGCCGGGAGAAGCGCCGGCTGGCCGCCGCGAAGCAGCCGCGTTACCTGCTGCCGGTGGTGCCGGACGGGGTGGACCTGGCCGGGCTGTACCGGCTGGCCGCCGAGCTCCGCCAGCAGGGGGCCGCATGATGCCGACGGAGGCCCCGGGCCTCGAGGTCGACCGGCTGATCGACGACCCGCGTACGCGGATCATCGTCTGCTGCGGGTCCGGCGGCGTCGGCAAGACGACCGCGGCGGCGGCGCTGGGGCTGCGCGCGGCCGAGCGGGGCCGCGAGGTCGTGGTGCTGACCGTGGACCCGGCGCGCCGGCTGGCGCAGTCGATGGGCCTGACGGAGCTGGACAACACGCCGCGGCTGGTCGCCGACATCGGCGGCGCCTCGGGCGGCCGGCTGCACGCGATGATGCTCGACATGAAGCGCACCTTCGACGAGATCGTCGAGGCGCACGCGGATCCGGCCCGGGCCCGGCAGATCCTCGCGAACCCGTTCTATGAGTCGCTGTCGTCCACGTTCTCCGGCACCCAGGAGTACATGGCGATGGAGAAGCTGGGGCAGCTGCGCCGCAGCGACGAGTGGGACCTGATCGTGGTGGACACCCCGCCGAGCCGGTCCGCGCTGGACTTCCTGGACGCGCCGGCGCGGCTCGGCCGGTTCCTGGACGGGCGGCTGATCCGGCTGCTGATGGCGCCGGCGAAGGCGGGCGGCCGCGCGTACATGAAGGTCTTCTCCGTCGGCATGAACGTGTTCACGCAGGCGATGACCAAGATCCTCGGCGCGCAGGTGCTGAAGGACGTCCAGACGTTCGTGTCCGCGCTCGAGACGGTGTTCGGCGACTTCCGCGAGCGGGCGGACCAGACGTACAAGGTGCTGCAGGCACCGGGTACGGCGTTCCTCGTGGTGGCCGCGCCGGAGCACGACGCGCTGCGCGAGGCGTCGTACTTCGTGGAGCGGCTCGACGAGGAGCGGATGCCGCTGGCCGGCCTGGTGCTGAACCGGGTGCACACGACCGGGGCCGCGGACCTGTCGGACGCGCGGAGCCTCGCGGCGGCGGAGGCGCTGGAGGAGACGAAGAGCCATCCGCTGGTGGCGTCGGCGCTGCGGCTGCACGCGGAGCGGATGCAGGTGGCCGAGCGTGAGGCCCGGCTACGGGGCCAGTTCACCTCCGCCCACCCGGCGGTGCCGGTGGTGGAGGTGCCGGCGCAGCCTCAGGACGTGCACGACCTGGAGGGCCTGCGCCGGATCGGCGACGAGCTCGCGGATCTCACCCGGCCAACCGATCTGACCGGCTGACCGGGCGGATCCCCCCCATTCAGCGGTGCGAGCGGGTCAGCTCGCCACCAGCTCGTCGGCGTCGGAGTCGGCGTCGTCGTCGGAGGTCTTCTGGTACGCGTCGCGGGCGTTCTCCAGCAGCGCGCGCCAGGACTTGACCTCCGGGCGGCGGCGCAGCAGCGCGCGGCGCTCCCGCTCCGTCATGCCGCCCCATACGCCGAACTCGATCCGGTTGTCCAGTGCGTCCGCGAGGCACTCGGTGCGCACGGGGCAACCACGACAGACGAGCTTCGCGCGATTCTGCGCGGCGCCCTGCACGAAGAGCGCGTCGGGGTCGGTGCTCCGGCAGGCGGCACGGGTCGTCCAGTCCGTGATCCACATGTGGTGTTACTCCCCTTGTTGCGTTCCTCGGCCGACGGGCGCGGCGTCCGGCCATCCGGGAATGCTGTGGGCAGAAACGTACGGAAGGTGGCCGCAAAACGACAGCCCCCGATGGGCCCATTTCATGGCATGGCCCAGCGGGACCATGGGCCCCAAAAGGACTAGTCAATTACGGACGTCCGCTTGTGAACTGCGGGGACGTGCCACAGGGCGGCCGTTGTGGGCTATGCCGGATGTGTGCGCGCTTTGTCCGCGGGCGTGAGCGAAGCGTGGTGATGTCCAGACACGCCCACCCTGTCGGCGCGACGTCGTACCCTGGTCCGGTGTCCAGCGGAACCGCACCACGAAAGAACGCGCTGCTCACCCTGGTCAAGCTGCTCGGCGCGAGCGTGCTGACCGGGGTGATCGTGGCGGCCATCGGGATGCCCAGTATCGGCGGCGCGGGCGTTACGGCGCGCAACGCGGCGCAGGACTTCGAGAACCTGCCCGGCGACCTCAAGACCCCGCCGCTCCCCGAGCGGTCGGTGATCTACGCGGCGGACGGCAAGACGAAGCTGGCCACGTTCTACTACCAGAACCGTGTGTCGGTGCCGCTGAAGAAGATCGCGCCGGTCATGCAGAAGGCCCTCGTGGCCATCGAGGACAACCGCTTCTACAAGCACGGCGGCCTCGACCTCAAGGGCACCGCGCGCGCCCTGGTCAACGACACCTCCGGCGACAACAGCGGCCGGCAGGGCGGTTCCACGCTGACCCAGCAGTACGTCAAGAACGTCCTGATCACCAGCGCCACCACGAAGAAGGAGCAGGAGGCGGCGCAGGCCCCCACGGTCGGCCGCAAGCTCCAGGAGCTGCGGTACGCCCTGACCATCGAGAAGAAGTACAGCAAGAGCGAGATCCTCAACCGGTATCTCAACATCGCGTACTTCGGCGACGGCGCGTACGGCGTGGAGGCCGCGGCCCGGCACTACTTCGACACCTCGGCGAAGGACCTGACGCTCAAGCAGGCGGCGACGCTGGCCGGCATCGTCCGCAACCCGTACGCCTACGCGCCGACGCTCAACCCGAAGCTGGCCAAGCAGCGGCGGGACACCGTGCTGCTCCGCATGCGCCAGCTCAAGGAGATCACCCCGGCGCAGGAGCAGTCGATCTCCAAGCAGAGCCTCGGGCTGAACAAGACCAAGGTCTCCAACGGCTGCCAGGCCAGCTCGGCGCCGTTCTTCTGCGACTACGTGATCAAGGAGATCCAGTCCAACCCGGCGTTCGGCAAGACGCCGAAGGAGCGCACACGGCTGCTGCTCAACGGCGGTCTGAAGATCACCACGACGCTCTCGCCGAAGGCGCAGAAGGCCGCTCAGCGGGCCGTCGACCACTACGTACCGCGCATGGACCCGTCCCGTAAGGCCGCCGCCCAGGCGATGGTCGAGCCGGGCACCGGCAAGATCCGCGCGATGGCGGTCGACCGCGAATTCGGCGCCGACGCGCGCGGCCGTACGAGCGTGAACTTCGCGGCCGACGCCACGCACGGCAGCAGCCACGGCTTCCAGCCGGGCTCCACGATGAAGGCGTTCACGCTGGTCGCGGCGTTGCGCAAGGGCCTGGGCTTCGGCACCGGCTTCCACTCGCCGTCGCACCTGAACCTCAGCGGCTTCACCAACTGCAAGGGCCAGAGCGCCGGCTCGTGGGACGTCCGCAACGCCGGTGACAGCGAGGCCGGCAACTTCGACATGCGGCAGGGCACCGCGCACTCGGTGAACACGTACTTCGCGCAGCTGGAGAAGAAGGCCGGCCTGTGCGAGACCGTGAAGGCCGCCGAGGACCTCGGCATCCACCGGGCGGACGGCGGGAAGCTCAGCGAGACTCCGGCGTTCACGCTGGGCAGCAACGAGATCTCCCCGGTGACGCTGGCCTCGGCGTACGCGGGACTTGCCGCGCGCGGCAAGTACTGCAAGCCGATCGCGCTCGACAAGATCGTCGACAGCACCGGCAAGGATCTGGACATGCCGAGCGCCGACTGCAAGCAGACGGTCTCCAAGGACGTCGCCGACGCCGCGAACTACCTGCTGCAGTACCCCTTCAAGGGCGGTACGGCGGCCGGGCTGAGCATCGGCCGGCAGGCCGCGGGCAAGACCGGTACCACCGACGGCTCCACGTACGCCTGGTTCGCCGGCTACACCCCGAACCTGGCCAGCGCCGTGATGACCGGCGACCCGCGCGGCGGCGAGCAGCACCCGATGCGCAACGTCACGATCGGCGGCCGGTACTTCAGCCAGGTCTACGGCGCGGACATCGCCGGGCCGATCTGGCAGCAGAGCATGGAGGGCGCGCTGGTCGGCGAGCCGGCGGAGAGCTTCGCGTCGCCGCCGTCCCGGTTCATGACGAAGTCGCCGTTCGCGCCGAAGCCCAAGCCGAAGAAGCGGAGCAAGCCGGGTCACAACGGCCCGGGCAAGAGGAAGAAGCCGGGCCACGGCAACACCGGCAACGCGCACGGCCCCGGGCCGGGCCGCGGCAACTGGTGGCCGTTCTGAGCCGATGACCGCACGATGACGCGGCCGGCCCCCGCCCGTACGGGTGGGGGCCGGCCGCGTCTCGCGGGGGTCAGCCGGTGAGCTGGCGGCGCACCTCGGTGGAGACCCGCTTGCCGTCCGCGCGGCCGGCGACCTTCGGCGTCACGGCCTTCATCACCTGGCCCATCGCCTTGACGTCCGCGGCGCCGGTCTCCGCGATCGCCGCGGCGACCAGCTCGGTCAGCTCCTCGTCGGTCAGCTGGGCCGGGAGGTAGTCGCGCAGCACCTCGCCCTCGGCGCGCTCGGCCGCGGCCCGCTCCGGACGACCACCCGTGTCGAACGCCTCGGCCGCCTCGCGCCGCTTCTTCTCCTCACGCATCAGCACCTTGACGATGTCGTCATCGCTGAGCTCGCGGGCCTGGGTGCCCGCGACCTCCTCGTTGGTGATCGCGGTCAGCGCCATGCGCAGCGTACGGACCCGGACCTCGTCGCGGGCCTTCATCGCGGCCGACAGATCCTGTTGCAGCCGTTCCTTCGCAGCGGTCATGCCCCTATCTTCCCGCGCGCCCCGACCCGTGCCGCCGGTCTGGCACGATGGAGGACGTGCGCAATCGAACCGCCGTACCCCTGGGCCTGGCCGCCGGCGCGGCCGCCGGAATCGGCTACGCGGCCGTCGTCGAGCGGAACCTGTTCCGCCTCCGCCGGGCGGAGGCGCCCGTGCTCCCGGCCGGAGCGCGGCCGATCCGCGTGCTGCACATCTCCGACGCGCACCTCACGCCCGGCCGCAAGCTGCTCATGTCGTGGCTGCGCTCGCTGGACATGTACGACCCCGACCTGGTGGTGAACACCGGCGACTCGCTGGCCCACCCGGACGCCGTCGGGCCGTTCCTCGACGCGCTCGGCCCGCTGCTCGACCGTCCGGGCGTGTTCGTGTACGGCTCCAACGACCTGTACTCCCCGCAGCCCAAGAACCCCGCCCGCTACCTGTGGCGCACCACGACGCGGGACTACAAGCGCCGTACGGTGCCCGACCTCCCGTGGGGCGAGCTGGGCGCGGGCATGACGGAGGCCGGCTGGCTCGACCTGAACAACCACCGCGGCCGGCTGAAGGTCGGCGACCTCGACATCGAGGTGGCCGGCGTGCACGACCCGCACATCAAGCGGGACCGCTACGACGAGATCGCCGGGCTCGCGGACACCGCGGCCGACCTGCGCCTCGGCCTGACCCACTCGCCCGAGCCGCGCGTCCTCGACCGCTTCACCGCCGACGGCTTCGACCTGCTGTTCGCCGGGCACACGCACGGCGGCCAGCTCTGCGTCCCGTTCTACGGCGCGCTGGTGACCAACTGCGGCATCGACCGGCGGCGCGTCAAGGGCCTGCACCGCTACGGCTCCGCGTGGCTCAACGTCAGCGCCGGCCTGGGCACCTCGCCGTGGGCCCCGGTCCGCTTCTCCTGCCCGCCGGAGGCCACCCTGCTGACGCTCGCGCCCAGGGACGCCACCGCGTGACCCGAGGAGTCCACGGCATCCGCTAGACTTATCGCGTACTTCTTCGGGGTGTGGCGCAGCTTGGTAGCGCGCCTCGTTCGGGACGAGGAGGTCGTGGGTTCAAATCCCGCCACCCCGACGCAGCGCAGAGGCCCTTTCCCTGTCCAGGGAAAGGGCCTCTGGCATTGGCGGGAGAGGATCGGGAGATCGTCATGGCCGGCGGGGCCGGGCGGGACGTGCGGTTCGGGTCCATTCGACGAGATGGTGGCCTTCGCGTAGGCGGAAGCGGAGGGTGGGGGCCGGGGCGTCGACGTCGATGTGGATCGTTCGTTCTTCGGTCCAGCCCATGAGCCGGAATTCGCCGGTGCCGATGTGGACGAGGCGGAAGCGGGGGGTTCCGTCGATGGAGAGGACGAGGCCGTCGGTGTCCTGGTCGATGGTGGCGGGCAGGTCGGCGTCCTCCGCGGCGGTCGGCTCGTCGGACCATTCGGGGAACTGCGCGGGCAGCGCGAAGGCGCAGCGGAACGCCGGGAGTTCGTGTGGTTGCAGCGGTACGGGTTCGGCGGCCATGAGGACGTCACGCCAGGGCAGTTCGGCGAGGTAGGTGTCAGGGAACAGGCTGAGCAGCCGCGGGGTGGGTGAGCAGTCGAGGACCAGGTGGATGCGGGTCCGTGTGCCGGTGTTGCGGACGCGGTGCAGGCGGTCGAAGTCGGCGAACCACAGCCGGCCGGCATCCCAGTGGTATTCCTGTCCGTCCACGGTGATGACGGCGCCGGGGTTGGTGATCACGGGGATGTGCAGCCGCATGGTCCCCCACGGGAAGCTGAGCTTTCCGTCGCGGTGGTCGTGGATGGCCGTGCCGGGGCCGAGCGCCATGAGGCGTGCGGCGCGGATCGGCGCGGGGATCGCACGGAGGACGTCGGCGTGGTACGGGCAGCGGTCCAGGAATTCGGTGTCGGCGTGGCCGTGCAGGCCAGGCCCTCCCGGGTCGGTGCGCCGTGCGTCTCCGTCCGGGCTGCGCAAGGAGATGATGCGCCAGTCGAACCGCTCCTCCGGTCCGAGGCCGTCTTGTCCGAGTGGCCGGTTCAGGCGCCAGGTGACGTCGCTGAGGCCATAGACCTCGGCGGCCATTTTCTCGGCGTCGAACCGCAGGTCGAGGGGGGCCGCGCCGGGTAGGGCGAGGCGGTCGGGCATGGTCGGTACGGTCATCGCTTCCTCCCTAGCTGAGCGGGGCGTGGCGGGCGACGACGGTTCCGCCGTCCGCCGTGCCGTGTTCGCCACGTACGGCGGATCCACCGAGGACCTGGAAGCCGGCCGACCGCAGCTCGGCGACGACGGGCGTGCGCCGGTGCAGGTGACGTACGTGCTCGATGATCTCGGTCGAGGTCGTCGCGCCGGCGTGGGTGACGCGGTACTCCAGCCGTACCTGCCGGCGGTCCGGCCCGGTGGGCGTGGCGGAGTAGTGCAGTGTGTAGGTGCACTCTCCGAGGCGCAACCGCTCGTCAGCGTGGTCGGGCCGCTCGTCTTCGTCGTCGCCGCTGATCATGTCCATGGCGAGCAGCCCGCCCGGGTCCAGGTGGCGGGCCAGGGCGGCGAACAGTTCGGGGCGCTCACCGGGGGTGAGGTGCTGGAGCAGGCCGGACAGGCAGGCATAGCCGAATCGCCGTGGCAGGCGGATGGCGGGAGCGGCCCGGTCCAGTACGGTGACGCGACACCACAGGTCGGGCCGGGCGGCCAGCTTGGCGAGGAAGATCGCGCGCATCGCCGGGGACGGCTCCAGCGCGTGGATCTCGGTCGCCCGGTCGGCGAGTGCCAGGCTGACCCGCCCCGTTCCGGCGCCGACGTCGAGGACGCGGGCGCCGGCGGGCATGTGCGCGGTGAAGAAACGGACCGACGGGGGCGCCCGGTCGGACCGGTGCTCGGCGAACAGGTCGTAGTAGGCCGCGCGGGCGCCGTAGTAGTCGTGGCCGTCGTTCACCGCTGCGCTTCCACGTCGTCGGCGTTCATCGCGAACCGGCCGATGGTACGGGCGATGCGTGGCACGTTCTCGTCGAACGCGCGCCGGTTGATGTTGCTGAGCCGGTCGCAGGACTGGTGGTAGCAGTGGTCGTACAGCCGGCCGGCGGTGCCGCCGTACACGGAGGCCTCCGCGGCGGTCTTGACCCCCAACGCGCCGGTGTCCATGCCGGTCACCGGGATGCCGGCGGCGGCGAACGGCTCGTGGTCGGAGCCGATGCCGGTGATGTCCTCGCTGGTGTAGGGCAGGCCACGGGCGGTGAACGCCTGCTCCAGGACGCGGGCGGCGGCCGTGGAGCCGGGCGGCCCGCCACTGTCCATGATGAAGCGGCCGAAGTTGGGGGAGCCGAGCATCTCGAAGTTCAGGTACACGGCGATGGCCCGCCGCTGGCTGTCCGTCAGGCCGGCGACGTAGTGGTCCGACCCGACGTCGATCAGCTCCTCGGCTCCCCACCAGGCGAAGCGCACCTTGTTGACCACGGTGTCCTGGTACGGGGCGAGCCGCAGGGCGGTCTGCAGGATCGCGGCGGCGCTGGAGCCGTTGTCGTTGATCCCCGGCCCCTCGGACACGCTGTCGAGGTGCCCGCCGGCCATGACCACGCGGTCGGCGCGGCCGCCGCGGGTCTCGGCGAACAGGTTGACCGTGGTCCCGGTGACCTGGTGTCCGCGCAGGTCGAGCCGGATCTGGACCGGACTGTTCGCGGCGTCCGCGGCGAGCCGTCCGGCCTGGCTCTGGGAGATCGAGGCGACGGGGATGTGGAAATCGGACGGAGTGAAGGCGTGCAGCCGCCAGATGTTCTCCGGGCTGGGCGTGTCGAGGTACACGAGCATCGCCCGGCCGCCGAGGCTCGCGATCACCTGCTGCTGGTGGGTGTAGCCGCAGGAGGCCCGGACGGCGAGCACGATCGCGCCGGTGACCGGGAGGCCGGCGTAGTCCTCCGGCTCACAGCCCGGGGTGGGGTCGGGCGTGCCGTCGCGTTCGGTGGGCGTGACGACGAGCGGCGCGTCGATGCCGCCGGCCGGGGTCGTCGGTGTCCCGCTCATCGCCATGACCCGCAGGTCACGGGCGGTCGGTGTGCGTTCGCGGGCGGTCTCGGCGTCCACGTGGAAGTCGGAGTACGGGACCGGCTGGCGCCGTACCCGGTAGCCGGCCGCGGTGAGCCGCGCGGCCACGTAGTCGGCCGACGCGGTGAACCCGGGCGTGCCGGTCGCGCGTACGCCCCCGTCGCGGTCCGCGATGCGCTGGAGCGCGGCCAGATGGGCGAAGGCGGCCCTGCCGGTCACCGTGCGCTCCAGGCGCTGGGCGAGCCGGCCGTCCGGCGGGACCGGGGCGGCGGAGACGGGGCCGGAGACGGTGGCGAGCGCGCTGAACACCGCCGTGGCCGCCACGGCGGAACGGAATCCGATACGGGTCCTCACGGGTCCTCCGCTAGATGTCAGTGCAGGGAATGGGCCAGCGGCGCAGGCGGTAGGGCAGGGTCAGGGCCTGGCCGGCCACCGGGAGAACGAGGCCGGCCGCGATCAGGACGGGCGGGACGTCCTCAGCCGGCGCGGGCCGGGCGCATGCGGTCAGCGCGCCGATGACCTCGGGGTCGCGCAGTGTCGTACGCCGTTCCCGGCCGGTTCGCCGGTCGGTGACCAGCACGAACCCGGGTCCGGCGCGATAGTGGCACAGGCCGAATCGGTGGGGGCCGTCCGGGATCGTGGCCGGCGCGGTCATCGGCTGGGGCGGCGGGAGATGGCGCAGGAGGACCGGAGCGCAGTCGAGTTCGCAGCGGCCACACCATCCGACCGGGACGCCGGTGGCGGTGGCCTCGCGCAGGAAACGGAGGAAGCCCAGGCTCATCACGGGGTCGCGAGGCGACAGCACGACCCGCTCGGTGATGAGCACCGCCGCGACACCGGCGCGTTCGAGGCCGGCGCCGGTCACCTCGGCGGTCGCGAATCCGTCCGGTTCGGCGATCACCGCCAGCGCGGCTCCGGCCCCCGGCTCCCGTACGGCGTCCAGATCGTCGGCGGTCGTGTCGATCCGGCGCGCGTACGGGCCGCCGGTGGCCGCGCCCGGCGCGCGGAAACGCAGGCTGGGGCTCACCGGTCAGCCCGCCCGCGTGCCGCTCGCCGCGACCGGCCGGCCGGTATCCGCCGGTTCCGCGCCGGCCTCGATCAGCCAGTCATCCGCCGGCAAGCCATCGCGGGCGCGCAGCGAAGGGCGACGCGTGGCCAGCGCCACGATCCTCCCGCCGTCCTCGAAGACCAGGCCGGCGTCGCGGAGCCCGCCGAGCCATCGGGCGAGCGTGTCCTCGGCCAGCGCAAGGCCCGCGGACGCCAGCTCACGTCCCAGCCCGGGAAGCGTTCTGGGCCGCTCGAGCAGCCGGTACGCCCGTACCCGCGCCGCACCGCCCACGATGTGCTCCTGCCGCGGGAAACCGGTGCGCCGGTCGAACACGACGATGTCGTCACCGTCGGCCTGCCAGGTCAGCGCGCTGTCCAGATGGTCGCGTTGCCAGGCGGCCACACCGGAGCGCAGCGCCTCCTCGGTCGCCCCGCCGATTCCCTGCGGCGCGGACTCGAACTGGTAGGCCAGGTCCTCGAGTTCGGCCGGGTCGAGGTCGTACACATGGCGGTACATCTCCGCCGGCCGGCGTTCGGCGAACCCCAGTTCGGGGCGTTCGAAGTGCGGGCTGAAGCGTTCGATCAGGATCCGGGTGATGCCCGACGGCGGCTGGAGGTGGACCAGGGCGGGGAACTGCCCGATGACGGGCCGGTAGTCGGCTGCGGTCTCGCCGGGGAATCCGTACAGGTAGTTCCAGTCGACGGTCAGGTCCCGATCATTGGCGTCCCGCAGCAGCCGTACGTTCTGGGTGCCGTGCACGCCCTTGTCCATCAGCCGCAGGACCTGGGAGTTCAGGCTCTCGATGCCGGGCTGGATGTGGCACACCCCCGCGTCGCGCAGCAGGTCGAGTTGCTCGGGCTGGAGGTTCGCCTTGACCTCGTACCGCAGGCGCAGGTCCCAGCCGAGGTCGCGCAGCCGCGGCAGCAGGTCCCGGAAGTAGGCGGTGTCGAGGATGTTGTCGACGGTCACCACGTCGAGGATCTCGTACGTCCGGACGAGTTCGGCGAGTTCGTCGCGTACCCGGGGCGCCGGCTTCGACCGGAACTTCATGCTCGTGCCGTTCAGGCCGCAGAACGTGCAGTGATGCTTTTCTCCCCACCAGCAGCCGCGCGCCGCCTCGTAGATCAGCACCGGGGTGAGTTCACCGCGCAGCGGGCTGGCCTGGATCGCCTGCCACCATTCGGTGTAGTCCGGCTGCGGGATGAGATCGATCGGTACCATCCCGGCCCGGCCGTTCACCACCGTCTCCCCGCCGTCACCGCGGTGGGCGAGCCCGGGCACGTCGTCGAGCCGGCGCCCGGCCGCCAGCGCGTCGACCAGCGCGACGAAGGCGATCTCTCCTTCGCCACTGATCACGTAGTCGAGGAACGGGAAGCCGCGATGGAGCGCGGGCCCCATCGGGCCGTCGCAGTTGCCGCCCCCGAAGACGATCTTGGTGGCCGGGCGCAATCGCTTGATCCGGCGGGCCACGGACAGCGACGCGACATTCTGCTGGAACGTCGAGGAGAACCCGACGAGGTCCGGCTCCCGCGCGAGGATCTCCGCCGCGGCGAGGTCGCAGAACTCCTGGGCGTGCTCCCGCATGCGCACCGACGTTCCCGGGTCCAGTCCACGCCGGTCCAGGTACGCGCGGAACGTCTCCTCCTGCCAACGCGGGTCGTCGTGCAGCGCCGAGGCGAAGATCCAGTCGCCCATCGCGTGCCAGATCCCCCGATCGGCGACGTAAGCGTAATCCGCGGAGGAGATCTCACCCGCGGTCCTTTCACCGAGGAATTCCGCCCATCGCAGGTTGCCGTAGTAGTCGGCGACCTCGTGCCGCTCCCGACAGGCCCCGATCCGCGCGTGTAACAGGCCGACGGGAAGACACGGCGTCTCCAACAGGTGCCAGGGCATCGAGACCAGACAGATACGCATGCTCCGCTCCGGAAGAGAACCAGGAAAGACGATTGCCAGGAGCGCCCGGCGGGCGACCGTATCGCCACCGAAATGTGGCGCGGGTGACGCGGCCGGGCGCTCCATATGCCGAATCAGTGGATGTAACGCATTACGCGCACCTCCCTTCGGGTCGAAGGATCACCGCTATTCGATATGAAGGTCCAGGCTGCGCAGGCCACGCAAGGTGAGATTACGGTGGTGCACGGGATCGGCGACCATCCGGATCTCCCGGCATTCGCCGGCGAGAACGGTCAGGACGGTGCGCGCCAAAAGAACGGCCAACGCGGAACCGATGCACGAATGGGCGCCTCGCCCGAAACCCAGATGCGGATTGGGATCGCGCGTGAGATCCAGCGCATCCGGTTCCGGGAACCGAGCCGGGTCCCGGTTCGCCGCGCCGAGCAGCAGCGTGACCGCCTCGCCGCGCCGGATGCGCCGCCCGCCGATCCATGTGTCGGCCACGCACGCCCGCGCGTCGGCCTGGACCGGGGGATCGAAGCGCACGAGCTCCTCGACGGCGCTCTGGGGAACACCCGACGTCAGCCGCCGCAGCTCGTACGGGTGTTCCAGCAGCGCGGCCACCGCGTTGCCCAGCAACCGGCCCGCCGACTCGTACCCGGCGTGCAGCATGGCCCGTACGCTGTTCGCCAGCACATCGCGGTCGATGCCCGCCCGCGCCGCGCCCGCCGCGACATGGCCGACAAGTCCGCTCGGCGGCGGGTCCGCGAGCCAGCCCGCGGCGAGCTCGGCCAGCCGGCCGCGTGCCCGTACGCCCGGCTCGTGGTTCTCCGGCCACACGCCCGCGTCCATGCCGTCCACGATCGCCTGGGAAACCGGCATGAACCACGCCAGGTCAGGAGCCGGAACCCCGTACACCAGGCAGATCACGTCCAACGCGAGCCGCCCGGCGAACTCCCCCGCGAAATCGACGGACTCCACGCCACGCACCGCGGCCACCCGCTCACGGACCAGGGCCGCGATCGACGACTCCAGACCCCGGCGATCCACGCTCCGCATGGCCTCCACCACGAAGTGGCGCACCCGCGTGTGCTCCGGCGGATCGAGGGTCTGAATGCTGAGCATCGAATCGGGCATCCGCTCCCCGACGCGCCGCCAGTCCGAGGCGAACACCGCCGTATCGCGCAATACGGCCAGGCAGTCGTCGTATCGGGTCAGCACCCATGACCGTAACGGTTCACACCAGTACACGGGTTCGGCGTCACGTAACCGCGCATATAACAGATAAGGGGAGCGCAGTGTTTCCGGATCGGATAATTCCTCGACCAGATTTACCTTCGCCACACCAGGCAATGCTCGCGCCTCCCGAAATGACAAAGCACCCGATATGCGCCAGAGTCCCCATTCGAGCACGGCCCGCACGATACGTCAACGAATCCGACGGGCCGGCCGCCTCACCGCCCCCGGGCGACGCAATTCGATCACCGCGGTTCTGTCCAGCGCCAGGTCAGCGAACGGACAGAAGTCCGATGTATCCGTGACGCCCGAAGATGTGTCCCGCAATCCCATGGCGCAATGCGGCGGTAATCGCCCCAGGCCACGCCATAACCCAGTCCGATTCACCGCGATAAGGCATTACTTCCCCGTCCCCATGTCCGGAACAGGCCACCACACCGAACACCGGCCGATCCGCGGAGCTCCCAGGTACCCTCTTTGCTTTTCACGCGGCGAGCAGCGCGGCCAGCTTCGGGGTGTACAGGTCGGCGATGCTGGCCGCGCCCGCGACCAGGTCGAAGTAGATCGACGTCAGCTCCGCGTCCGCCTGGACCGCGCGGAGCAGCGTGAGGCGCGACGCGGACGGCCCGGCCAGCCGGGCCACGTCCAGGGTGGAGGCGTAGCCCGGGGCGAGCGCGGCGGTGCTCTCCTCGGCGTACCGGCCGAGGGCGGCGTCGAGGCGGACCGGGGCGACGGACCGCGACTCTGACGCGATCCGGCCATCGAACGATGTAAAGAATTATGGACACCGGGTCAAACATCGCTTACGTTGATCGGCATGACGCACGAGGAGAAGCGGGCCTGGATCCGGCTCGTCGCGGCGGTGGCGGGGTACGCGGTGTACGCCGTCATCGTCGGCGGGCGGATGGCGGAGCGGCCCGTCGGTGAGGTGGCGTACGCCGGGGTGCTGTTATGGACCGTCGGCGGCGGGATCGGCGTGGCGATCGTGGCCGAGATCGTGCTGGGGGCGGTGAACCCCCGGGCGTCCCGGGCGATCGACGTACGGGACCGGGAGATCGCGCGGTTCGGCGAGCACGTCGGGCAGTCGTTCGTGGTGATCGGGGCGGTGGCCGCGATGCTCATGGCGATGGCCGGCTGGGACGGGTTCTGGATCGCCAACGTCATCTACCTCTGCTTCGTGCTGTCCGCCGTGCTCGGGTCGGTAGCGAAGATCGGCGTGTATCACGGGAGCTTTCCGCAGTGGTGAAACCCACCCGCGTCACCAACCGCATCCGCGCCCTGCGCTTCGCGCACGGGGAGCTGACGCAGGCCGAGCTGGCCGAGCGGATCGGGGTGACCCGGCAGACCGTCATCGCCATCGAGCAGGGGCGGTACTCCCCCTCACTGGAGATCGCCTTCAAGATCGCCCAGGTGTTCGGGGTCCCGCTCGACGACGTGTTCCAGTACCCCGGATCCAGCGAGGAGACGACATGAAGGCCATCGTTCAGGACGCGTACGGGCACGCCGGCGTGCTCGCGTTACGTGACGTCGCGCGGCCGGTGCCGAAGGACGACGAGGTGCTCGTGGAGGTGCGGGCCGCCGGGGTGGATCCGGGGGTGTGGATCTTCATGACCGGGACGCCGTACGCGGCGCGGCTGGTCAGCGGCCTGCGCCGGCCCAAGGTGGGCGTGCGGGGCCGGGCCTTCGCCGGGGTGGTGGCCGAGGCCGGGTCCCGGGTGACCGGGTTCGGGCCGGGCGACGAGGTGTACGGCACGAGCGCGCTCGGCACATACGCCGAGCTGGTGGTCGCGCGGCCGGACCGGCTGGCGGCCAAGCCCGCCCGGCTCTCGTTCGCGCAGGCCGCCGCCGTGCCGATCTCCGGGGTGACCGCGTTGCAGGCCGTACGGGAGGGCGACGTACGGGAGGGCCGGCGGGTGCTGGTCGTCGGGGCGGCGGGCGGCATCGGCACGTTCGCCGTGCAGATCGCCGCGGCGCGCGGCGCCCGGGTGACCGGGGTGTGCGGCTCGGGGAAGGCCGGCCTGGTGCGGTCGATCGGCGCGGCCGACGTCATCGACTACACGCACGAGGAGGTGGACCGCGACGGCCCCGTGTACGACCTGATCATCGACATCGCCGGCATGCGGCCGTTATCCCTGCTGCGCCGGGCGCTGACCCCGCGCGGCACGCTGGTCCTGGTCGGCGGCGGGCACCAGCGCGGCGCCGTGCTCGGCGGGATGGAACGCCAGATGGGCGCACCGCTCACGGCCCTGTTCAGCGGGCAGCGGCTGCGCCCGCTGATGGGCCGGGAGAACGCCCCGGACCTGGAGGAGCTGGGCCGGCTGATCGACTCCGGCGACGTCACCCCGGTCATCGGCCGTACGTACCCCCTCGACCAGACCGCCGAGGCCCTCCGCCACATCGAGGCGGGCCACCCGACCGGGAAGATCGTCGTCACGGTCGGGGACTAGGCGGATCGAGGTCCACGCGGATCGTCAGCAGGTCGGTGCCCAGCAACCGGACCATGGCGCTGTTCCACCAGGGCAGTACGCGCAGCCGCCGGCGGGGGTCGTCGTCCGGGAGCTCGACGCGGCCGCCGAGCTGCTCGGGAGCGACGGCGCGGTGACGATCGACACGATCGCGGCGGCCGCCGGGGTGGGGCGGCAGACGATCTACCGGTGGTGGCCGTCGAAGGGCGCGGTCCTGCTCGACGCGATGGCCGCGCGGGCGAGCCGGGCCGCGCCGGACGTCGACACCGGCTCGCTGGCGGGTGACCTGTCGGCGTTCCTGGTCGCCACGTTCCGCGGCGTGCGCGAACCGGCGAACCGCGCCCGCCTGCGCCGGGTCATGGCCGAGGCACAGCGCGACCCGCACGCCGCCGGCCTGCTGCGCGACTTCACCGCCCGCCGCCGCGCCGAGCTCCGTGCGCTGCTCGACCGCGCGGCCGCCCGGGGCGAACTGTCCGCCGGCGCCGACGTCGAACTGGCCGTCGACCAGGCGTACGGCGTGCTGTGGTACCGCCTGCTGCTCGACCACGCCCCGCTGACCAGGGCGGCCGCCGAGCGTCTCGCGGGGGCGCTCCATACCCAGCTGACCGGGTAAGGTGGCCGGAACCCGCGGGGCCGCGGTGGCGTCGGAGGGGGATGTGGCGACGCTACGGGTGCGCGATCGGCGTGTTCGCCGGGGTCATCGCGATGGTGGTGAGCATTCCGCTGCCGGACGCGCTGGTCTCTCTCGGGCCCTCTCCGGGGATCGATCCCATGCCGATGGTGCGTGCGCCGGGGACGGGGTTCGACGCGGCCGGGCTGCGCCTGCTGGTCCTGCCGCTGGCCGCCGCGGCCTTCCCGGTCGCCGCGCTCGCCGCGCGCCGCCCCCGGCTGACGTCGGGGGCGGCGGTCCCGGGCGGGCTCGCGCTGGTGCTCGGCGTCGGCTACCTGGTCGCGCACGTACGGGCCGGCGGCGTGGTGTTCTGGCAGATCGGCGAGGGAACCGTGCTGATGGTCGCCGCCGCGCTGCTCACCCTGGTCTGCGGCCTGCTCGCGGTCCGGTCACGCGACTGAGTCCGCCGCGGCGGCGGGTTGTGGCTCGCCGAGGCGGCGGCGGTACGTCTCCTTGGCCAGGTACAGCGAGACCAGGCTGATCAGGGCGGTGCCGGCGATGTAGGCGGCCACCGTCCACGGGGCGCCGCCCGCGGCGGCGGCCAGGGCGGTGGCGATGAACGGGGCGGGGCCGGCGCCGAAGACGATGGAGAGCTGGTAGCCGATCGAGGCGCCGCTGTAGCGGAACCGAGTGTCGAACCACTCGGAGTACACCGCGGGCGCGATCGACCACATCGACGCGTGGCAGACCGCGAACGCCAGCACCAGGCCCAGCCAGATCAGTCCGGTGATCTTGGTGTTGAACAGCAGGAACAGCGGGAACGCGAGCACCGCGCAGAACGCCGCGCCGCCCATGTAGACGGGCCGGCGGCCGATCCGGTCGGACAGCAGGCCGAACAGCGGCAGTGTGAACAGCTCGATGCCGACCGCGATGATCACGCCGGTGAGGATGGTCCCGCTGGGCAGGCCGAGGTACGTCTTGGCGTACAGGATGGCGAACGTCGCGCAGATGTAGAAGATGATGTCCGGCGCGAAGCGGGCGCCCATCGCGATCAGGATGTTGCGCCAGGAGGTACGCACGGCCTCGGTGATCGGCAGCGGCACCTTCTCCTCGGACTCCTGCCGCTCGCGCAGCGCGTCGCGCTCGCGGAGGAACTCCGGCGCGTCGAGGATGCGGAGCCGGATGTACAGGCCGACGCCGACCATGACCAGGCTGAGCAGGAACGGCACCCGCCAGCCCCAGGACAGGAACTGCGCGTCCGGGAGCCTGCCCATCAGCAGGAACATCAGCGAGGCCAGCAGCAGGCCGGCGGGCGAGCCGAGCTGGGTGAACGCGCCCAGCATGCCGCGGCGGCCCTGCGGGGCGTGCTCGGAGACGAGGATCGCGGCGCCGCCCCACTCGCCGCCGACCGCGAAGCCCTGCAGGATGCGCAGGACGACCAGCGGCACCGTGGCCCACAGGCCCGCGGTGCCGTACGTGGGCAGCAGGCCGATGCCGAACGTGGCCAGGCCCATGATCATCAGCGTCCAGACGAGCGTGGCCTTGCGGCCGATCCGGTCGCCGAAGTGGCCGAAGATCAGCGCGCCGATCGGCCGCGCCGCGAACCCGCCCGCGAAGATCGCGAACGCCGCGAGGGTGCCGGCCACCGGGGAGAACTTCGGGAAGAACAGCTTGTCGAAGACGAGCGTGGTGGCCGTGCCGTAGATGAAGAAGTCGTAGAACTCGATCGTGGAGCCGACGGCTCCCGCGATGGTCACCCGCCGGGGGGTGACGGTGTGCCGCGCCGGTTCGGGAATCGCCATCGGGGGCCTCCGCGGTGTTTGCGCTATGAGCACGCCTTTGCGCGATGCCCGACAGTACGGCAACCTGGAAATGTGGTCAAGGCCACAACGGAGCGCGGGGTCGGCACGCTTGCGATAATCGGCAGCGGACCGGCGTACGAGAGGGGCGGGTGAGATGGCGGCGGACGAGGGCACCGGCACGCGGGACGGGCTGGTGGGTTCGCTGCTGCACGGGCTCGCCGTGCTCGACCTGTTCGACCGCGAGCGCACCGTCATCGGCATCGGCGAGATGGCCCAGCAGCTCGGCCTGCACCGGTCCACCACGTCGCGGCTGGCCGCCACGCTCGCCGCCGCCGGCTACCTGGAGTCCGCGGGCGAGCCCGGGCGGTACCGGCTGGCCGGGAAACTGGCCGCGCTCGGCGAGCTGGTCACGTCCGGCGGGGAGATCCGTACGGCCGCGCTGCCCGCGCTGCGCGACCTGGTGGACCGGCTCGGCGAGACCGGGCACCTGGCGGTGCTCGAGGACACCGAGGCGGTGACCATCGAGGTCGTCGACGGCTGGCACACCGTGCGCATGCACTCGTGGGTGGGCAAGCGCTCGCCCGCGCACTGCAGCTCAATGGGCAAGGCGCTGCTGGCCGGGCTGCCGCCGGAGCGGGTGGACGAGCTGTACCGCGGCAAGCGGATCGAGGGCCGTACGGAGCGCACCATCACCTCGCGGACGGCGCTGAAGCGGGAGCTGGCGGAGATCCGGGAGCAGGGGTACGCGCTGGACCTGGAGGAGCTCGAGCCGCACCTGTGCTGCGTGGCGGCGCCGATCATGGACCACACCGGCGAGGTCGTGGCGTCGGTGAGCGTTTCCGGGCCGGACGCGCGGATCCACGCGGAGAGCGCGGCGGGCATCGCGCGTGAGGTACGCGAGACGGCCCGGCGGATCAGCGCGCGGCTGGGCGCGCCGCGGTCGTAGCGGCACCGCGCAGGCGCCCGATCAGGTAACCGGCCACGCCCGCGGCGACGGCCAGGGCCGCGGGCCCGGCCATCCGGCGCAACCGGCCGGGCAGCGGCGCGGCGGGGTCCGCGATACGGCCCGGCGCGGGCCCGGGATCGCCGGGCGGCGCGGGCTGGCCGGGTGCCCCGCCCGGTGCCGGGGCATGGGTGGCCTCGGGCGGGGACATCAGGTGGGTGACCAGGTCGGCCGCGAGGTGCTCGGGGGCCGCGGCGCCGGTGAGGTCGAGCCGGACGTCCACCCGCGTACGGCCGCCGTCCGGACGCAGGCACGCCGTGATCGTGGCCCGGGCGGCGCCGTCGCGGGTGCGGCCGGTCAGCACCAGGCGGCGGTCGATGGCGTCACGTTCGGCGAAGGTGGCGGTGAACGCAACGCCGTCGAGCTCGCCGGCGTACGTGCCGTACTCCGCGCACCGCCGCCACGCCTCCTCGACCGGCAGCGCGACGTCGATCGTGTGGTCACTGCGCATGCGTCGCCCTCTCCACGGCCTCGGCCACCGCCCGTTCGGTGAGCACCCCGGCGACGTCCGTGCGGTACGCGGCCGTGGCGTGCAGGTCGCCGGTCGGGTCGATGCCCGCGCGTACGGCCTGCGCGGCCTCGGCCAGCCGCCGCGCCTCCGGCGGGTGCCCGGTCAGCACCGCCTCGGCCCCGGACGCCCGGTACGGCACCGGCGCGACGCCGCTGACGCAGATCCGTACGCCGGCGGCCACCCCGTCGGCCAGCGTGACCTGCGCGGCCACGCCGACCAGCGCGAAGTCGCCGCGCCGCCGGCCCACCTCGTGGAACGCCGCGCCGGTGCCGGGCGCGGCGCGCGGGAAGCGGATCTCCACCAGCAGGTCCTCGGCGGCCAGCGTGGTGGTCAGGTTGTCGGCGAAGAAGTCCGCCGCGGCGATCTCCCGCCGGCCGTTCGGGCCGTGCGCCACGAAGACCGCGTCGAGCGCGCGGGCCACCGCGGGCAGCTCGGCGGCCGGGTCGGCGTGCGCCAGGCTGCCGCCGATCGTGCCGCGGTTGCGGATCGGCGGGTGCGCGATGTTCGGCAGCGCGGCGGCCAGCAGCGGCGCGTCCGCCGCGACGGCCGGCGACCGCTCGGCCCGGGCCTGCCGCACCATCGCGCCGATCACCAGCGCCTCGGGCGTACGGCGGATCTCGGCGAGCGCGGCCACCCGGCCGAGGTCGACGACGTGCTCGGGGCGGGCCAGCCGGAAGTTCAGCAGCGGCAGCAGGCTCTGCCCGCCGGCCAGCGCCTTGGCGTCCTCGCCGTACCGGGTGAGCAGCGCGACCGCCTCGGCCGGGGTGTCCGGCCGGTGCAGCGCGAAGTCGACGGGCTTCACGCGCCCGCCCCGTCCAGCAGCCGGGCCGCGTTGCCGGCGAGGACGGCGGTCCGGTCGGTGTCCTTCAGCTCGGCGCGGCGGACGACCTCGGCGGGCGCCAGGTCGCCGATCGGGAACGGGTAGTCCGAGCCGAGCAGCACCCGGGGCGCGCCGGCCTTGGCCACCAGGAGCTCCAGCGCGTCGGGGTCGAAGACGACGCTGTCGAAGTACAGGTGGGCGAAGGACTCAAGCGGGTCGGCGGTGGTGTCCGGGTTGATCGCATGGTTGCGGGCCAGGCGGCCGAGGACGTACGGCAGGGCGGCGCCGCCGTGCGCCACGACGATCTTCGCGCCCGGGTAGCGGGCGGGCAGGCCGGCGTACAGCAGGCGGGCCAGCGTGACCGTGCTGTCCTCCAGCCGGGCCAGGCCGTTGACCAGGCCGAAGTCGGAGTACCGGTCGGACGCGCCGCCGAAGCCGGGGTGCAGGAAGACGATCGCGCCGGTCTCGTCGGCGACCTCCCAGAACGGCGTGAACTCCGGGTCGTCCAGCTCCCGGCCGCCCGCCCGGGTGGCGATCATGACGCCGGGCAGGCCCGCGCCGCGGGCGGCGGCCAGCCCGGCGGCGGCGCGGGCCGGGTCCTGGAGGGGGACCGTGCCGAGGGCGGTGAGGCGGTCGTCCGCGCGTACGGCCTCGGTCAGCGCGGACGTGAGCCGGGCGGACCAGTCGGCGCCCTCGCCGGCGGGCAGGTCGTACCCGAAGATGTCCAGCCAGCCGCCGGCGAGCTGGCGGCCGATGCCCTGGGCGGTCAGCCACTCGGCGCGCCGGGCCGGGTCGGTGAGGCCGGGGGCGATCGGGCGTGTCGGCGTGCCGCCGTTGAACGCGACGACGTGCGTGGCCTCGTGCCGCCGCACCTCGATGTGCGGGAACGCCTCCCGCCCGGCGGCCAGGTCCTCGAGCAGCTCGCGCGGGACGAGGTGGGCGTGCACGTCGATGATCGGCTCGGTCACGCGGGGTCTCCTTCGGTTCCGGGCGCGCGCAGGGCCGCCCAGATGTCGACGGGTTTGATGGGGAGGGCGTGGACGGGCGGGGCGCCGCGGGCGGCCAGCGCGTCGTTGACGGCGCCGGCCACCGCGGCGGGCGCGCCCATGTAACCGGCCTCGCCGGCGCCCTTCTGGCCGAGGCTGGTGTACGGCGACGGCGTACAGTGCTCGGCGTCGACGATCGGCGGCACCTCGTGCGCGCTCGGCAGCAGGTAGTCCATGAACGACTGGGTGAGCGGCTGCCCCTCGTCGCTGTACGCGAACTGCTCGTACAGCGCGACGCCGATGCCGTGCGCGGTGCCGCCGTACACCATGCCCCGCACCACCTCGGGGTTGATCACCGTCCCGCAGTCGTGCGCGAGGAAGTACCGGTCAAGCTCGACCTTCCCCGTACCGGGATCGATGGCCGCGAGGACGACGTGCGCCTCGAAGGAGTAGCACGGATACAGCTGCACGGTGCCGTCCGGCTCGGCCAGCGTGCCGGACCGCGGCGTGTGCGCGACGTACAGCGTCTCCAGGCCGGGCTGGAGGCCGGGCGGCATCAGGTGCTGCTTGCGCTGCGCGATGGCCACCAGCTCGGCCCAGGTCAGCCGCCGGTCGGGGTCGCCGCGGACGAACACGTCGCCGCCGTCGTAGGCGACCTCCTCCGGCGCCGTCCCCAGGTTGTGCGCGGCGATCGCGCACAGCTTGGCCTTCAGCTCGGCGGCCGCGCCGCGCACCGCCCGGCCGAGCACGATCGTCATGCGGCTGCCCACCGGGCTCTGCGACGGCATGCCGGTGAGGGAGTCCGCGCGGACGACGGTGATGGTGGCCGGGTCGCGGCCCAGCTCCTCACCGGCGAGCGTCGCGACCATCGTGTCGTGCGCCTGCCCGGCCGAGGAGATCGCGATGACCGCGGTGACCGCGCCGCCGCCGTCCACCCGCAGCCGGCAGGCCTCGGGGAACGTGGTCTTGTCGTTCTCCGGGTTCATCAGGTTCTCGAAGATCGCGTTGCCGCCGCCGGGCTCCAGGCAGGTGGCCACGCCGATGCCGGCGAGCTTCCCGGCGGCGCGCAGCTCGTCGCGGCGGGCCTCCAAGGCGAGCCAGTCCGCGATGCCGACCGCCTTGTCCAGCACGGCCGGGTAGTCACCGGAGTCGTACTCGGTGCCGCTGGGGATCCGGTACGGGAACTCCTCGGGCCGGATGAAGTTGCGCCGCCGCAGCTCAAGCCGGTCCACGCCCAGCTCGCGGGCGGCCGCGTCCACCGCGGCCTCGATGGCGTAGTTCGTCGGCGACTGGCCGAATCCGCGCACCGCGACCTGCCCGGTCTTGTTGGTGACCACGGCGGTGGCGGTGTAGGTGGCGCTGGGGATCCGGTACGGGCCGACGATCGCACCGATTGGCTTGGCCAGCTGGAGCGGCGACCGGCCGGGGTACGCGCCCTCGTCATCGATGACCTCGATGTCGAGGTGGGTGAACGTGCCGTCGGCGTCGTAGGCCAGCGCCACGTCGAAGATGCGGTCCGGCCCGTGGAAGTCGCCGCCGTGCATGTTCTCGGCGCGGTCCTCGATGAGCTTCACCGGCGCGTCGAGCAGCCGCGACAGGTACCCGGCCAGCACGCCGTGCTTGATACCGCGCTTGACGCCGTAGCTGCCGCCGACGTCCACGTCGAAGTGCACCCGCACCTGGTTGCCGGGCAGCCGCAGCGCGCCGGCGAGCTGGTCGGGGAACTGCGGCATCTGGATGGACGCCCACACGTCGAGCACGTCGCGCGTCCGGTCCCAGCTGGCCACCACGCCGAACGTCTCAAGCGGCACGGTGGAGTTGCGGTTCCAGCGCGTCCGCACCCGTACGGAACCGGCCGCGCGGGCCTGGCCACCGGCCACGTCGCCCCAGCGGAACTCCCGGTGCGTCATCACGTTGGTGCCGTGCGCGGGGTGCACGAGCGGCGCGTCCGGTTCGGCGGCGCGCTCGGGGTCGAGCACCGCGGGCAGCGGCTCGTAGTCGACCTGGACCAGCTCGGCGCCGTCCTCGGCGACCGCCCGGGACGTGGCCACCACCGCGGCCACCCACTCGCCCGCGTACCGGGTGGCCTCGACGGCGAGCGGCCGCCACTGCACGTCGGGCACGTTGAGGTACTGCCGCAGCGGTTCGGTGTCCTTGGCCAGCTCGGCGCCGGTCAGTACGGTCACCACGCCGTCGACGGCCAGCGCTTCGGACGCGTCGATGCCGGTGATGCGGGCGTGCGGGTGCGGGCTGGTGACCAGGCCGACGTGCAGCGTGCCGGGCGGGGTGATGTCGGCGACGTACCGGCCGCGGCCGGTGACGAAGCGGCGGTCCTCGCGCACCGGGCCGGGGTGCGAGACGTAGCGGTACCCGGTCATCGCGCGCCGGCCTCCCCGGCCGCCAGCTCCACGGCCTCGCGGATCTGCACGTAGCCGGTGCAGCGGCAGATGTTGCCGCCCAGCGCCTCGTCGATCTCCGCCCGCTCCGGATGCGGCGTACGGTCGAGCAGCGCCTGCGCGGCGAGGACCATCCCGGGCGTGCAGTACCCGCACTGCAACGCGTGGGCCTGGCAGAACGCCTCCTGCACCGGGCTGAGCCGCCCGTCCGGACCGGCGACGCCCTCGATCGTGGTGACCGCGCAGCCGTCGGCCTGCGCGGCGAGCACGATGCACGACCGTACGGGCTCGCCGTCCAGCAGCACCGTGCAGGCCCCGCACACGCCGTGCTCGCAGCCGAGGTGCGTGCCGGTCAGCCCGAGGCCATCGCGCAGCAGGTCGGCCAGGCTCGTACGGGCCTCGGTGACGCAGGTCCGCGGCGCGCCGTTGAGCGTCAGCTCGATCTCGTGGCGTGTTCCCATTCAGTTCCCCCCACTGAGGAAGTCCTCGACCGCCCGGGTGAACGCCGCCGGGTTCTCCAGGTTGGACAGGTGCCCGGCGCCCGGGATCTCGCGCAGCCCCGCTCCCGGTATGCCCGCGGCGATCCGCTCGGACAGCGCGCGCGGCGTCTTCTCGTCGGCGTCGCCCCACAGCACCAGCGCGGGCGCGCGCACCGCGGCGAGCCGGCCGGTGACGCGGGCGCCGAAGCAGGCGCGTACGGAGGCGGCGTACGCGGCGACGTCCATGCCGGCGATGGCGGTGCGGACCGCCTCGGCGCCGTCCGGCGGCGGGCGCCGAGTGAACGTGTCGGCGACGTAGGCGTCCGCGACGGCCGTCATGCCTTCACGCTCGGCCTGCCCGGCCAGTCCGGCGATCTTCGCCTCGGCCACCTCGGCGGGCAGCTCGGCGAAGGAGTCGGCGATCACCGCGGCGGTGACCCGGTCCGGGCGCGCCGCCGCGTACGCGATGGCCTCGATGCCGCCCAGCGACACGCCCGCCAGCGCGGCCCGCTCGACCCGCGCCGCGTCGAGCACCCGGTCCAGGTCGGCCACCCACGCGTCGACGTCCACCGGCGCGGCCCAGCCCGAGGCGCCGTGGCCGCGGCGGTCCGGCGCGACCACCCGGTGCCGGGCGCGCAGCGCCGCCGTCTGGTCCCGCCACATCCGGTGGTCCGTCCCCAGGCTGTGCAGGAGCACGACGGCGTCCGGCCGGTCCGGGCCGGTGTCGGCGTAGGCCAGCCGGGGCGCGGACGCGGTGGCGGGGACCGTACGGAGCGGGTCGGTCACTGCTGTTCCTCCGGGGTCATCGCGGTGAGGATGCGGTCGCGCAGCTCGTCCTGGGCCGCGGCGTCCGGATCGGCGGGCAGGCGGATGTCGTCGGCCAGGTGGCCAGGCGGGCGCAGCACGAGCACCCGGTCGCCGAGCGTCATGGCCTCGCTGAGGGAGTGCGTGATGACCACGCCGGTCTTGCCGCCCGCGCGGACCAGCTCGACGAACTCCTGGCGCAGCGCCTGCGCGGTGATCTCGTCGAGCGCGGAGAACGACTCGTCGCACAGGATGATGTCCGGGTCCACCGCGAACGCCCGGGCCAGCGACACCCGCTGCCGCTGCCCGCCGGACAGCTGGTGCGGGTACGCGTCCTCCCGCCCGGCCAGCCCCAGCCGGCCCAGCCAGTCCCGGGCCCGGCCGTCCCACTCGGCCTTCGGCACGCCGGCGAACTTCATGCCGGTGCACACGTTCTGCAGCGCGGTGCGCCACGGCAGCAGCCGGGCGTCCTGGAACACCACGGCGATGCGGCGGCGGAACCAGTCGAACTCGCCGTACGGGTCGTGGCCCTCCACCCGTACCTGCCCCTCGGTCGGCGGGAACAGGCCGAGGATCAGGTTGAACGTGGTGGACTTACCGCAGCCGGTCACGCCGACGACGGAGACCAGCTCGCCCTGGGCGACCGTGAAGTTCAGGTCGCGCAGCGCGTGGTGCCCCGGGAAGACCTTCTCCACGTTGGAGAACTCGATGATGGCGGTCATGGCTTCTCCCCCTCGGTCGCCTTCGGCCGGTACCGCAGCGCCCACGACTCGAGCAGCTCGACGGCGCCCTGGATGAGCAGCATGCAGACGGCCAGCAGCAGGGTCCACGCGACCACCGAGGCCATGTCGAACAGCTGCTGGGCGGACAGCAGCTGCGCGCCGACGCCCACGGTGGCGCCCACCAGCTCGGCGATCAGCACCATGCGGATGCCCAGGCCCAGGTTCACCTTCCACGCGGTGAAGATGCCCGGCGTGATCGCCGGCAGCGTGACCTCGCGGAACAGCGCCCAGCGGCCGGGCCGGAACGACCGGGCCATGTCGCGCAGCTCGGCCGGCACGGCGCGGTAGGAGTCGTACGTCTGGAGCGCGAAGCCGGGCAGCGTGACCAGCACCATCACGAACCAGACCCGCAGCTCCACGTCGGCGAACCAGATCACCGCGATGATCACCCAGGACAGCGACGGGATGCCCTGCACGAACCGGATCGGCGGCAGCAGGTACCGGGCGGCGAACGGGCGCGCGCCCATCAGCAGGCCGAGCCCGAGGCCGGCCGCGAACGCGCCGACCAGGCCCACGCCGACCCGGGCCAGCGTGGTGAGCAGGCTGGCCAGCGACTCGCCGGTGGTCAGGATCGACCACACCTCGCGGGCCACGCTCGGGATCGACGGGACGTCGTACTCGGGGGTGAACCGGGAGACGAGCGCCCAGACGGCGAGCAGCACCACGATGAGGATCGGCACGCTCGGATCGCGCGGCCACCGCCGGTTCGGGCGCGCGGCGTTCGCCGGGTCGGTCGCCGTGGGCGGCGACGCGGTGGAAGTGGCCATCACAACCCCTTGTGGACGATGGTGGACGGTGGCGTCGCGCTGAGGTACCCGGTCTGCCGGCCCGCGCGGAACACGGCGGCGATCCCGTCGGTCAGCGCACGCGCCGGGCGTACGTTCAGCCGCAGGCGGTCGTTGTCCTCGATGAGCCCTTGCAGCGTCGCCGCCTTCCCCTTGGGCGTCGCGGCGGCGATGATCTTCGCGGCGGCCGCCGGGTTCGCCCGGGTCCAGGCGGCCGCGTCGGCGTAGATGCGGTACAGCTTGGCCACCACGTCCGGGTGCGCCTGGGCCCACGGGCGGTGCGCGGCCAGGCCCAGGTACGGGATGGTGTCCGTGCCGAACGCGGCCTTCCAGCTCGGCAGGCCGATGTCCAGCGAGCGGATGTCCGGCTTCTTGTGCCGCAGCGAGGAGTACGCCGGCTCCCAGATCTCGGTGGCGTCCGAGCGGCCCATCAGGGCCATCGTCGACAGCCCGGCGGTGGTCTGGTTCAGCAGCTCGACGTCGTCGAGGTTCAGGCCCTGGGCCCGGGCGAACCAGGCGAACATCGCGTGGTTGGTGGTGCCGGTGGCCGCGGCCAGGCTGTGGCCGGGCAGGTCGCCGAGGCCGCGGATGGCCGGGTCGGCGGTCACCACGGCGCTGAAGTAGTCGAACAGGTTGAACAGGTACGTCACGTCCACGCCGCGCTCGGTGCGCAGCGCCTCGGACAGCAGCGCGGCGCTGCCGCCCACCTGGTAGTGGCCGGACGCGAACTCGGTGTTGTAGTTGTCCGGGGTGGCGTAGGAGAACGCGACGGTCAGGCCGTGCGCGGCGTCGATGCGGTGGCCCTTGATCACGGCGGGGAGGAACGCGCCCAGCGACGGCGCCTGGAAGGCCAGCACCCGGACGGTCATCCGGCCGTTCTTGACCGTGATCGCCGGTTCGGCGCCGCAGGCGGACGCGGCCGCGAGGCCGAGGGCGCCGAGCACGGCGCGACGGGATACGGGGGTCATGGCGGGGGCTCCGGTACGGGGTGTCGGGGGAACGCGCGTCAGGAGGTGCGGGCGGATCCGCTGGTGATGAGGGCGGCCGGGCCGCCGAGCGCGGCGGAGACGGCGATCGCCGTGGCGACCGTACGGTCGCGCAGGTCGTCGAACCGGTCCGGGCCGAAGCGGTGCTCGGGCAGGCAGACGCCGACCGACGCGATCACCCGGCCGGTGTGGTCGCGGATGGGCGCGGCCACGCCGCCGACGCCCTCGCGGTAGCTGCCGTGGTTCACGCCGTAGCCCTCGCGGCGTACGCGGTCGAGCAGCGCGGCCAGCGCGTCCGGGTCGGTGACGGAGTCCGGGGTGTACGTGGGCAGCGGCCCGGCCAGCACGTCGTCGATCTCCGCGCGGTCCTGGAAGGCCAGCAGCGCGCGCCCGGTGGCCACGCAGGAGGCCGGGCAGCGGCGGCCGACGTAGGACTTGGCGACCACCGGCTGGCGGCTCTCCAGCTTGTCGACGTACACGACGTCGCCGTGGTCGTACACGGCGAGGTGCACGGTCTCGCCGGTCTCCTCGTTCAGCGCGGCCAGGTGCGGGGCCGCGACGGCCCGCATGTCCAGGCTCTGCGCCCACATGCTGCCCAGCTCGAAGCACCGCACGCCGGCGGAGTACCGGGACGTGAGCGGATCCTGGGTGACGTACCCGCGCCCGCGCAGCGAGGCCAGCAGCCGGTGCACGGTGGCCTTCGGCCCGTCCACCGCGTCGATGACCTCGGCGAGCGTCCGCGGGCTCCCCGCCTGCGCGAGGAACTCCAGAATGTCCAGCGCACGCTCGAGCTGCGCGCTCCCGGCAGAGTTGGACCGCTGTTCCATGTGCTATGTCTAGAGGAAACAGCGGTCCAGTGTCAATGAACCCGCAGCACCCGGATAGGGACGCGGACATGAAGCAGGACCGAGCGGCGCGTAAGCCCAAGGGCGACTACCAGCCGGGCCACGGGTGAGGGTCAGGCACGGACGGGGTCCGCGCCGACCTGACGGGCGCAGGCCGCGCAGCAGAAGACGTGGCTGTCGTTCTCGACGCCGTGCCCGAGGATCAGGCACCCGCAGTGCGCGCAGACCGGCGCGATCCGGTGCGCCGCACACTCGATGCTGTCGAAGACGTGGGTGGCGCCGTCCGGGGTGCGTACCTCGAAGGCGTTGGCGTACTCGTTTCCGCACACATCGCACTGGCTTCTCATGCGCACCCGCTACCCGGAGCGACCAAGGAGTACCGCACCATGACCGACCACGACCCCGGCGACGAGCCGGCCGAACCGAACGACGAGAAGTTCGCCCCCGTCCTAAGGGGCGCCGACGCACGCGGCCGCACCACCGACGAGGAGCACCCGTCCACCGGCACCGGCGTCCCCGGCAAACGCACGCGCCACCCCGCCGCCCTCCCACCCGACACAACGGGCGTCCGCGAGGCCGAACGCCGCGACGCGACCCGCCCCCAACGCGGAAACCGCCGGGGCTCCTCACCGCGCGCCCACTAGGCCGTGCTGGCCCGAGCCTGATCCATCGTGCGCGTAGCGAACCCTGACCGGCTAGGCACCCTCCAAGCACCACAACGCCCCCGTGCCAGGAATCTGCACAGGACCCCGCCCCGCACCCTGCCCGCACTTCGCAAACGGCGCCCAGCCACGCACGGAGGCGCACGCGCAAAAAATCAGTCTCGCGAAGCGAGGCCTTT
>Ga0164243_10002258_pt1 | contig 32062 bp, 22 predicted proteins | sample OricompcompostOP_FD_108781 | JGI IMG/M metagenome (GOLD analysis project Ga0164243, IMG submission 108781) | Organic Plus compost microbial communities from Emeryville, California, USA - Original compost - Organic plus compost (OP) | ecosystem: Engineered > Solid waste > Mixed feedstock >... | reverse complement strand
TGCGTTGATCGCCGACGGACGCTACGGTGGCGATGGTTTGCACGGCATCGATGTGTACGCGGCCGTGCTTGATCGCGGCAATGCCTCGGTGGCTTCGGCCGTCGCGCGCATGACGGGAAGGTGACCGCTGTGCATGGGCGGCTGGCGCATCGCGCCCGCGTTGTGAGGTGATGCGGCAGGTCCCCAAACCCACCCTCGTCGTCTGGAACAGCGTCAGCGCATGGTGGTGCGTTGTGCGTGATGCGCGGTGCCGGGGGTGCGCGGTGCTGGGCCTGCGACGTGCCGACTCCGTGCCGGAAGGATCGCCCCGGATCCTGTCAAGGTGCTCTGCCCGAGCAGGGTTTGCGCTCGCCCACCGTTCCAGATGACTACCGACTGCCGCATCGGTCTAGACGATTTCGGTCGTCCAGTTCACGCTCTGGATGGCGACGTCGAGCGTGCGCAGCTCGCGGGCGAGATCGTCGGCCTCCTTCCGGAGCGCGACCACATCGACGGCGGCGAAGCTGCGCAGCTCGGAGCGCATCTGGCGATCGATGCCGCTGCCGGTCCCTGCGTCGGCGAGTTCCTGACGCATGCGGAGCGTCCGCTGGAGGCGCTCGCGACGGGCGATGGCGGCGGTCATGGAGAGACCTGGCTCGACCTCGGTGATGATGTTCGCGGCATTGATGCGGGCGATCAGCTGCTCGAGTTCGAGGGCGACGCGGTCGTACTCGGCGAGGAGCTCGCGGCTGTTCTCGAGCGGCTCCTGACCCTCCTGATAGCGGGCGCTGGTCTGCATGCGACGCGCGAGATCGGAGAGGCGAGTCTGGGCGGCGGCGCGTTCGACGAGCGCTTCGGCGAGTTTCATGGAGATCGATCTTTCCTTCGGGCGGAGGCGCGTGCTGCGATCAGGACGCGGGTTCCGCGGTGAACATGACAGGACTCAGGATACCGTCAATCGTGAGTGGCATCAGATAGGTTTGCGGATTCTCGGTGGTCAGGACCCAACCCGCCGGGAGCGTCGATTCGTCGAGCGTGAAGACGGTCGGGATGCCGTTGATATACGAGAACGAGCACAACGACCAGTACCCTCCACCTTCGCCGATGCCGATTTCCGTGACGCACGAGCCGCTGATCTGGCCATCGATCGAGGCGTAATTGATGCGGACACCAGCGGCCGGATCGCAGATCGACTGGCCCGGCGTGCAGAGGAAGATGCCGGTCACGAACTGCTTCGTGTCGGGCACGCTGCTCGATGCTGGCGCGTTCGACATCGGCGCGCCGGTCGTGACCAGCCCGATCTCGGCGAGGAACGTGGTGCCGCCGGTCATCGGGATGTACGTGACCACACCGGAAGACGTCTCCGTGAGCGAGTAGGTTCCCGCAGGCACCAGGACCTGGCCGTAATCATCGGCCGCAAACGTGTAGACCTCGCCGGTAGCCGCGTTCACCATCTCGAGATTCGCCTCGAGATCGTCGCCGCTGGCGCCGCGCGGGCGGGCCGGGAGACGCGCGCCGTTCCCGGCGTCCGCGACGTTGAGGTAGGCCGCCTCCGAGGTGAAGACCTGGAGGCTCAGCACGGACGGCACTGCCCAGATGTTCGGCAGCTCGAGCCAGACGCACTCGACGGACGGGTAGTACGCGCCGCGCTCGGTGCCGGAGCCCTCGAACGACCAGCTGATCAGCACGCGGCTCGCCTCTTCGGGCTGGATGACCTGTGTGACGGCGGAGTTCCAGCCGGATCCCGGGTACGATGCGAGGCACGAGACCACGCGGACGCCGCTCGTCGCGGGTGTCGGGCTGACGTCGCGGACTTCCCACAAGCTGCTGCCTCCGAACATCGACGCGATCGGCGTGTAGGCGTCGCCGGAGGCGAGTGTCGCCCGAATGGAGCTGTTCGGGGAAGTGAGCTCGAAGGCGGCGTCAGGGACGGTCGTGCAATGACTTTCCACGAAGACGGGCAGATAGTCGCGCCCTGCGCAGGAGCGCTTGGTGATGCGCAGCGTGGTGCCAGGCACGACCTCGGCATCCTGCGCGGATGCGGGCGTGACGACGAGTGTCGCCGGAGCGAGCAGGCCGAACAGCAGGACGATGATCGCGAGACGGACTCCGAGGAATCGACCGGGCATGATGCACCTCCGCATGAGAAGAAACCAACGCAAGTGTGCATGCATCTGGCCGGATCGTCCACCGTGGAACCCCCCTTCGGCGTGTTGACGGGATAGGAGATAGGCCCCACCGAAACTTCCGCATTGCTTTACAGCTCATCATCCCATTGGGGGGGGGGCAAACGCATTGGCGTTAGTTCGCTGAACCAATCCCAGATCCAAGTTGTGCCATAGCCGATAGGACCCGCCGCTCAACCTCCGTGTGTCCAAACTGTCGAAGAAGTCGCGCTAACATGACTGAATCCGACCGAAGACGGTCCATATTGACCGCGGCTAGTTTTTCTGCCGCTTCGTTCGATGACGGATCATCGCGAATGCGCTGCCAACACTCACGAGCCGACCGCGTACGCTCAAGCGCCCCACGGGCATCCGCATCCATGGCCGTGTCTTTCAGCAGGGCCATAGCTTGCTCGATGGCCGGGGTAAGATCTCTGGGAATAAAGTATTGAATCTGTTGAATTGACGGTACTGTCAGTCTAGCTAGTCGCAAGGAACCCTGCGAAGCCACCGCTATACCATAGACGAAATTGCGATAACCAGGAAATATTTGTTTTACATGTTTATCCCAAAACTTCTTCAATATCTGCTTTCCGCGAAATTTCTGAAGTTCCAAACCGCTCTCTATGAGTGAATCTACTGCCGTTGTTGCATCATGAAAGTCTTCTTCGATTCGAGCGCTTTGTTCTCGAATCGCATCTATCTGCTTCTGTATATCTTTCTCAAGTGTGGCGAGACTCGCAGCGACGTCATGATTAGAGCATACTTTAAATGTGGATGATATAAACTTTCGGCTTCCCTTGGCTCGTAGTCTGATTTCGTCCTCCCGGAAACTCGATGCAACACTCCTCAAACTTCTTTCTACTTCGGAGGCCATTCTAAACTCTAATCCTTCTCGGTAGGGCTCCAAGAACGACCAGATTATTTCGGGGTCGAGTAGAAGATTTTCTATCATAGAAACGGGCCACGATATTACAAAATCGGGGTCATCATCATCACCTCGATCAGAGTCTACCAGCGCAAATACCGGTACCCCGGGCAATCCATCTGTAGCGGACTCTCTGAGAGACCCGGCAGATCGAATGACTTCCTTGCGACCCGCACCGGGTACAGTAACCCAAGTGTCAGCTTCTGGGATGAGTAGCTCAATGAGGCGCTGGTCAGAAGTGAGGCGGTAATTCTCTGGAGACTCGCCTTCTATATAGACAATCGGACGGCAACGAGTCAATAAGTGAGTCGATCCTGTCAAAGTGCGAATAGATTCGAGCTTCTCTTCGGTGGACGCTACTTGAACGAACTGGTTTCCGTCGCCTACGCTGGAAACCGGTGCAAGAAGGAATAGTTCATTATCCTGGAGGGAATCCAATATGGTTGGCGAGTGGGTGGTAATGATAAACTGTGCCTCCCCCGCTCTTGTTAGCTCTCTCAAATAGTCGACCAGCAGCACCTGAAGCGTTGGGTGTAGATGAATCTCTGGTTCATCTATAAGGGCTGTAGGCAGCACAGATAGTGGACGATCTTCGGGTTCAGATGAACTTATAATCACTGAGTTTATTAACGCCTGAATTCTGGATTCTAAAAAGGGCAAAAACAGCGTGATTACAGCCTTCTCACCGGAGCTGAGGTTGTCGATATCTACATCTGAAGTTCCCTCGCCGTCACTTCTCTTGAACATGCACTTAATATTAGACGGGTCGGAGGTGTCGACTCGTGAAAAATTCAAGTGAGGTAGAAGATGTCTTGTAACAGAACGAAGGGGTTCGAAGACGTCAGGAATCACGTCTTGGGGAATAGACCCATTGTTAGAGACGTAAACTGATCCGAGAAGTTCGAGCCATCGTTGTCCCAATTTCATTATACTAAGCTTTGCCAGATTTTGCACTTCGTCAAAACTGTCTGCTTCGCGTGGCCCGCCTCCCATCGACTCAAGGCCAGATGGTGGATACCCCTGCCAACCTGGAAACTGGTGCATTCCTAACATCTCACGATACGTTTGGTTAAGAGAGTACGACGCCGCCCCAGAAAGGGTGGACTTTCGCCAAGGTCTATTCGGTCCCATAAAAATGACTTCGGTGCCTGCTTCGGCATGAGCATCTCGCTCGTTCCAGAGCTGACTTAAGAGAGTAGATTTGCCAGAGCCATTTGGTCCAGAGATCACCACTAAATTCGGCAGACCCGTCCACGAAGCCTTTTTCAAGCCTTTCACCGGTCCCACAGAAAAGCTTCGAATTGCCATGTCTTGACTCCTACGACTAAAGTTCGCGCGGCCTGAACCGAACTGGTGTACTGGTGTCCTTGCGGTGAGCTGTCATTTCCTATGCATCGAATGCAAGGTCTGCCAATGCCTTGGATGTGGCACCTTGAGTCCCCGCCGGATGAGTCCACAATACCGCACCGACAACCCAGACGTCTCGGCCAGCTTCGTGAGCGACACGCCTTGGAGCTGAGGAAGAATCTCGCGGCGGAAGACCTCCGGATCTACTTCCCCTCCCTCCGCATCCCATTCCCGCTGCGCGGCCCAGCGATCCTTGAGCTTCGCTGCGCGGATCTCGGCATTCCTCCCACCGGCAGAGGGATCCACGCCCGCAGCGCGGAGTTCCGCGATTTTTGCGCGTCCGGCAGCGCTGAACGCTTCGATCTGCTCATTCCGATACTCAGGTAGGCATGCTTCGCAGTAGTGCGTGCTCGGATCGTCCAGGATTACCCCGCAGCCTCGGCAGGCCGTCGTGGTCGTGAGGAGCTTCGGTGGATTCGCGGTAATTGACGGGATAGTGCGCACGTCAGCGCGCGCTTCACTGCGGCGGCTTTGAGTGAGCAACGTTGGGATCGCCAGCGGTTTTCCGGCCTCCGTCACCGAGCGTCCAAGCCGGTATGCCACCTTCTCGACGAGCGGCGCGGCAAGCTTGGCGAAGACCGGTCCCGTCTCGGCCAAAGAGGTCGAAAGCGGAGGCACCAGGCGGCAGATCCCCTCCCGCATTTCGAAGAACTCGGCAGCAGCAAAGGTACGCTCCTCGAGCATGGTGAGGAGATAGGCGTCGGCACGCGGGCGTAGTGGTTCGATCACGTCCAACACAAACGAATCCCGGTTTCGCTGATCGGCGTGCATAAGCCCGAGCCCCGGATCCAGGCCGATGGCGATCGTCGCCAGGCGCACCTCCGTTTCGAGAATGGCATACAGGTAGTTGAGCAGGGCATTGATCGGATTGCTTGCCGAGCGGGAACGTCCAGTGATCTCCGAGCGCCGCTGTCCAAACATACACCAGTGGTCTGGAATGCGGGGGAGATCCCGCTTCGCAAACCGGATCGGCACTGCTGACCACGCACCCCAATAGGCCGACGCCGCGTGCGCCTCCAGGACGCGCAGTGCCGCCAGATCCTCGGTTGCGGCCATCCCCGCCTGCGCTGTCGCGATCGAGGTGCGTGCCGCCTCGGTCTCCCCCGGCAGGCGGGCCAGTACTTCGGCTTGGGCGGTGAGCTTGCTCTCCAGCAGGGAGCGGGTCAGCGATGCGCCGATCTCGTTGCCTGCTGCCAGTGCCTGCGCGCGCCGGAGGCGGGGATCGTCCAGCCCTGCCGCACCATTGGTCACGATCACGGTGCCATCGGCGTCCAGCTGGATAAATGACGCCCCGACATCATGCAACCAGCGGAGCGCCTCAAGAGTGACGTTCCCGGCGTGCCCGATCACCACCAACCGCTTGAGGCCGCATGTTGCGCGGTTCAGCCGTCCCTGGCGGCGCTGCCGTCCCACGCCATCGGACCAGACGAGATGGCCGCGCTCAACCCCGACATGCAGTCCGTAACCGGTGAGCACGAGCACACCGTTCACGGTGACACCATAATCCCGTTCGCTTGCTTCCATTTGCACATTGGTCGTATGGTTTTGGACCATGCGGAGCTCCAATCTCCGTGTGATCTGCCCTGTGACGGTTGCCGCCGTTGCAGGGCACCTTCGTGTCTCATTCCATGGAGAGCAGATCTCCGGCAATGCTCGCCATGAGCATGGCTTGGGCAATTATCGTTGCCAGCATCTGCGCTGCCGTGAATCGACCTTTGGATTCTCGAAGATAGCTTGCGATCGCTTGCGGCGACTCGCCGCAAAGGGTGAGGGGATTTGATCCCGGGAGATGATTTCGGCGACGTTGCAGCCGAGACACTCGCACCATGGTCCAGAACATGAGGCGGCCACGTTCGACGGTGACGGTATCGAGCGTCGCCAGCCAGGCTCCAATCTCGGGCTCGGGCGCAGCGAGTGTCAGGGCCTCGCGTGCTGCAACAAGCTCCTCTGCCTGGGATTGTGCTTCTTCTTTGGCTTGAGGCGACACGGGTACCCCCAGCATCTCGGGAAGCGCATTCACCATGAACTCAACGGGACTTCCGTCTCCTTTGGTCTCTCCAAACCATGTCTGACTATGGATCCACTTCCGCATTCCCCTGATTTCGTCGAAGTGAGGGTGACCGTAGTACTCCTCGACATCTTCGGCTTTGTCGAGCAGATCGTCCTCAGATTGAATCCGCTTTGGCTGGTTCATATGCCGCCGATCGACCGCCGCCGATTTAGTTACCGCAGCTTGCACGTCTGGCAGGATTGCATCCCACCCCCAGCCATCCTCAAGAAAGAGCAACAACGGCAGGACATGCCCATTGACGCCCCGCTTGCGCAGGCGGGCAGTCCGGCGTGCCCGGCGAACGCTCATGGGACTCCACCGGGCAGGCGTCCCCCGACCCGGGGTCTCGTTACTCGGCATGAGCGGCGAGAGTAGCCCGCGATGCACATCCACGCGCAGTTTCTCGGCTGTGGCAGGAAGCCCAGATGCCTGAAGTCGTCTCACAAGTTCGTCGGTGCTCATGCTGTCCATGTGGCGATTGTGGATCAGAGTTACACGTTTGACAAGACACTCAGACACCAAGATTCCATTCTGGCTCAATGGGGTCAGGCAAGACGTTTGGGTCTTGTCATGGTCTTCCATCCAGAAAGGTTTGCATATGCATTCCGAACCCCTTCTGACCGCTGCCGACGCAGCACGTATCCTCGGTGTCGTTCCCGCCACCGTGCGAACACTTGCCCTCTCAGGGCATCTCGACCCTATCGCAGTCACCGAACGAGGGATCCGCCTCTTTCGGCGTACTGACGTGGAACAGCTCGCGAGCACTCGCGCAAGCAGGAGTGCATTTGACGGAAATCGGACGTCGCTTGCAAGCGAAAGCGAGGCGATCCGATGACCAGTTACACCACAACCCTTCCCCTCACCGCCATCGTGGCGGATGAGGACTACCAGCCCCGACGCGACCTGAACGAGGCGCACGTCTGCCAGCTGATGGCCTCCGAGCCGGAGACCTGGCCGCCGGTGCTCGTGACCCCGCACGACGGAGGCTATCTCCTGATCGATGGCTTCCATCGGCTGGAAGCCGCGACCCGGCTGGGACTCGAGACGCTCGTTTGCACGGTCGTGCCCAGTGCGGGCTATCCCGAGGCGTTTGCGGCGAACATGGCCCACGGCCTCACGCTCACCATCGATGAACGCAAGGACTTCGTGCGTTGGCTGACCGATGACGAACCGGGACTCTCCTATCGTGAACTGGGACGACGCAGCGGACTCAATCACGAAACCGTCAAACGGGCGCTCACCGAAGGGGCCGATTCGGAACCGGCAGCACCGCGACCGCGCACCACCCCGGACCTGATTGCAAAGTTGGTGCAGTCCGTCGTGACCGCCTATGACGCGGGTCACGGTCGGACTTGGCTCGGATTGGGTCGGGATGGCAATCCCAGTGCCTTCCGGGCAGAGATCGCTGCCTATGGTGAGGCGGACCGGCCCGATGTGGCACGGGCGGTCCGCGCCTTCGGCCATGCCTGCGTCGAAGCGGCGCAGCCGTTCCTGAGCGGAGAGGGGGCATAGTCATGGGTAAGCCATCACGCAAGCGGAAGAATCCACTCCGCCCTCGCCGATCGCGCGCGGTCCCGCATTCATCGGCCTGGTTCGAGGAGACCCTTCACCACAATCCCGTGGCGGCGTTCCTCACGGGAACGGTGATTGGGCACACGGGTCGGACCGATGGCTGCTCGGTGTGTGGAGACACCCCCGCACCGATCTATGACGCGCTGGACGCTCCACACCAGAGCCTCCGCCTCTGCGCGGACTGCCTCGGGATTCGAACGCAGGGATTCGGCGAGCGCTATCAGCTCCGCAGCGGGCGCACCTAGGCATGGCGGCGACACGCGATACCGGAGGCCGGTTCGCGGCCAAACCGCGTGAAGATCTATCTCCTGCGTACCGGCGACGTCTGGAGCGGGCGGAAGCCCAGGGCAAGACCCGACGGGAGGCGCGTGGGCATGGCACCACCGCGCGCCGCGCCTGGCAAACCAGCGACCTGATCGGCAACGAGCGCTACGAACGGGCGCTCCAGGTGCTCTCCCGGGTCCGGCGCGGTGAATCTCTCAGTCACGCCGCCCGGGAGGTCGGGGTTGCACCCGATACCGTCCTGCGGTACGCCGGGAGCGCCTTTATTCGTGACGCGCGGGGGCGCTGGGCGGCCAAGCCGAACGATCGGCTCGTGCGCCGCATGCGCTGGATTGACGAGCGAGGGCTAACGAAGGTGGAACCGGCCAATGCGAAGGAAGCGAGCAAGCTGAGCGCTTATCTGATGGCAGTGAAGGACTTCCTGCAGACCGGCGACGATCTGGCATTGCGCCGATTCAAGCGGATGCGGTTACGGACCCGCCAGAAACAGAGCCTGTCGTTCATCACCGATCTCGACTTGCTCGAGCGTCTTGGGAATGCCGGACAACTGGAATTCGAGGATCTCTATCAACACTAGGGTGGGGAGGATTACCCCGCCTCACCCATATGGAAAGACACCCATCATGACCACATCGATTCAGAAGGCGGTGCGAGCCGAGAAACGCGCCCGCACCCTGGGAGACGACCCGCGCTGCCCGATCTGTGGCGAGACCACGCAGGCAGCGCTGGTCACGACCGACGACGGGATCTACTGCTACGAATGCCACTGCGAGAAGCAGGGCAAGGCAACCACGGAGGCGCATCACCACCTGGGCCGAGCGATCGACCCCAATACGGTAACCATTCCCGGGAATATCCATCGTGCCCTCAGTGACCGCCAGCGCGATTGGCCTATGGAGGCACGCCAGAACCCGGAACGGGATCCGCTGCGCTGGATCGCGGCAGGGCTCTATGGCCTGCACGACCATCTCGCCTGGTGGCTCGACTGGCTCAGGCGCTTGGCGACCTGGTTCCTGCAATTGGCCGAGGCCCTGCGTGACCAGCACGGTCCGCAGTGGTGGGACGCGCTCGGCATCGGACGAGTCTGGGAGGCGGCGGCATGAGCGCACTCCCTGATCGGCTGCCGATTGCCGTCCGCGCCTACACCCTACCGGCGAAGCCAGCGAAGGCGCGAAAGCCCGGGTCCTGGAAGCGACCGACCCTCACCATGGTCCTGGACACCGAGACCAGCACCGATCCGACGCAACGCCTGCGGTTTGGCGTCTACCGGGTCTATCGAGATGATGCACTCATTGAGGAAGGCATCTTCACCGGGGATGACCTGAGCGCAGCCGATGGCGAGGCGATCGCCGTCTATGCCGCAACCCAGCGCACCGAGACACCGGACCGGGCACCGCTGCGCGTCCTCACACGGCGGGCATTCCTGGCGGAGGTCTTCTGGACGGTCGCCTACAAGGGCCGAGGGCTGATCGTTGGCTTCAATCTCCCCTTCGACCTGGCCCGCCTCGCGGTGGGCAGCGGCACAGCGCGCGGCTCCCGCATGGGCGGCGGTTTCTCCCTCGTGCTGTGGGAGTACGAACGCAACGGCATCTTTGAAGAGAATCGCTATCGACCCCGAGTCACGATCAAGTCCATCGATTCGAAGCGGAGTCTGATCGGCTTCACCAAGCGCCGATCCCCGGATCAGGACGACATCATTCCTGAGGGTTCCCGGAACGGAAAGCCCGATCCTGGGTATGTCTTTCCCGGACACTTCCTCGACCTGCGGACCCTGGCCTTTGCCCTGACCAACCAGGCCCACTCCCTGAAGAGTGCCTGCGCTGCCTTCGGGGTAGCGCATGGCAAGCTCGAGACTGAGGGACATGGCACCGTTACCTCCGAGTATCTCGACTACGCGCGTCGCGACGTACTGGCGACCTGGGAGCTGGCGGTGGCGTTGCTCGCCGAACTGGAGTGCCATCTGATCCCCCTTCCTTCGACCAAGGCGCTCTCCCCGGCGACGGTGGGCAAGCACTATTTGGTGGCGATGGGGATCCAACCACCGCTGGTGCGTTGGCCGGAGATGGACGCCGCACCCCTGGGCTATGCGATGAGTGCCTACTACGGCGGACGAGCGGAAGCCCACATCCGGAAGATGCCGGTGCCGGTGGTGTACCTCGATTTCCTCTCCATGTATCCAACCGTCAATGCCCTGATGGGGTTGTGGTCGGTGCTGACAGCGGCACGGGTCCACTGGCACGACGCCACCGAGGACGTGCAGACTCTGTTAGCAGACGTCACGCTCGAGGGATGCTTTGATCCGAGCTTCTGGCGGGACTTGCCGGTGCTAGTGCAGCTCGCGCCGGATGGCGACACCTTGCCGGTGCGAGCTCGGTACAGCGATGGCCAGTCGTGGGGGATCGGTCTCAACGTGCTCGCTAGCGGGGAACCCCGTTGGTACACGCTGGCCGATTGCGTCGCCTCGACGTTGCTCAGTGGCAAACCGCCAACGATCCTCCGGGCGCTACGACTGGTGCCGGAGGGCGTGCAGCCAGGATTGAAGTCGGTCTCTCTGCGCGGCGAGATTCCGGTGGATCCGACCGAGGGCGATTTCTTCCGGACGGTCATCGAACTTCGCAAATCGCTGCCGGACACGCTGTCCGAGACGGACCGCGAGCGGCTCGGAGGCTTTCTCAAGGTGCTTGCGAATTCCACGAGCTACGGCATCTTCGCGGAGATGAACCGCCAGGAACGGGGTGGCGATCGTCGCCAGCCGGTGAAGGTCTACGGACTGGATCCCGATCCCTTCGAGACCTCAGTCCTGGCTCCGGAGGAACCGGGCGCCTGGTGCTTCCCGCCGCTGGCGGCTTTCATCGCCGGGGCGGCGCGGTTGATGCTGGCCCTGCTGGAACGGAGTGTGACGGACCTGGGTGGCACCTATGCGATGGCGGATACCGATTCGATGGCGATCGTCGCCACCGAGCGGGGTGGACTGGTGCCGTGTCCGGGCGGGTCCGAGCGCCTACGACGGAAACCGGCGATCCGGGCACTCTCCTGGGCAGAGGTCGAGGAGATCCGGGACCGCTTTGCCAAGCTCAACCCGTACAACAAAGACCTGATCCCGGGCAGCGTGCTCAAACTCGAAGGGGATAACCTCGACACGGATGACCAACAACGACAGCTCTGGTGCTTGGCGATCTCAGCCAAGCGCTACTGCCTCTTTACCCTGAACAACGACGGGGAACCCCAGCTCGTAAAGTGGTCGGAGCATGGGCTGGGGCACCTACTCAATCCGACCGATCCCGATTCCGATGACCGAGACTGGATGCGCCAGGTCTGGGAGGGGATCGTGCGTGAGGCGCTCGGGTTGCCGGTGACCTGGCCAAACTGGCTGGATCGCCCAGCCCTCTCACGGCTGACGGTCTCGAGCCCAGAGCTCCTCAAGCCGTTCACCGGTATGAACGCCGGGAAAGGCTACGCTGACCAGATCAAACCGTTTAGCTTCATGCTCGTGGGGCATGTGTCACCGCTCGGCCATCCTACCGGGGTAGATGCGTCACGCTTCCAGATGGTGGCGCCCTACGAGACGGATCCGCGCGGGTGGCTGGGGCTGCCGTGGATCGATCGCTACTCGGGGAAGCGGGTCCCGGTGACGACGGATCCGCATGACCACCGCCCCGCGCACGCGCATCTCCAAACGTTTGGCGATGTCCTGGGGGCATTTCAGACCCATCCGGAGGCGAAGAGTGCCGACGCGACAGGCAAAGCCTGCACCAGGCGGACCGTCGGCCTGCTGCAGCGGCGGGTGGTGCAAGAGACCTACGTGGCTCACGTCGGCAAGGAGGCGAACAAGCTCGAGCTGGTGGAAATTGGCTTCGAACACGACCCGGAAGCGGTCCTGACGGAGTACACGCGACCCGGTCACGACCACTGGAGCGCGGTCGTGCTGCCGTTGCTGCGGGATGCCAACCTGCGAGAAATGTCGGCGGCAACGGGGATCTCAACGCGTCAGCTGCGCGCGCTCGCGAAGGGGGAGGCGCGGCCGCACCGAAATAATCAGTTCGGTATCGAACGCTACGCTACGGAGTCAAGACGAAGATCATCGGATTCAACGTGACACCCCCTCCCTTTTCAAGGTGCTGGCTCCGTGCACGCTGACCTCTCATGATATAGAATCAATCCAGAGTCTCACGATAAACGGCATTCCCCCTAAAAAGGGCGCTTCCAAGATTACGAAAGCACTCGAAATCGACCTTCGACGCAATCTGCACGTTCCGAAAGGGGACGCATTTGCAAGCACGTCACACGAGAAGCACGATCTTCGCCGTTTTGATGGAGTTGGAGACTGACCTTCGCCTACTCCTACAGCATTCCACAAACGAAATCTCGCCACTGACACCAGCCGAGGAACAAGCAGCTCGACAGCGTCGTCTGCGAGACAAGCGGTCCGATTTAGACAGTGGCTGGTCACACTTGGTGGAATATCTCGATCTATCTGAACTCATCGATGCCCTCTCACGAAACAGAGGGCAGTTGGACTCCGTAGGGAAGGTCAGTGAAAGTCAAATCAAGGAAGCACTTCACATTGTTCGCCAACTCGTCCCCACTCGCAATAGAGTATGCCATGCAAGGCCACTCGAAAGTTCGGATCTTCCAGAAGTCATCGATGCTACCGACTCTCTGATCCGAATGGACTCCCGCCTCTTCTCTCAAACAGCAGCAGTGCGAAGAGATCTCGAGCAACACCCCGCTAAGTACCTAGGATTGGCAGTTCCGGCGTTCTGGAAGCACGACGAGGCAGTCATTGAAAATAACCTTCCGCAGCCCGACTTCGATGACACGGGGTTCGTTGGCCGACAAGCGGATCGAACTTCCCTGGTATCCTACCTTCTTGGCCCTCATCCGGTCGTGACAGTCACTGGAGAGGGAGGGGTGGGAAAGTCGGCTCTCGCTCTTCAATGCCTAAACGACATCCTGCCTCATCGAGATAGATTTGATGCAATTATCTGGACGTCACTTAAGACTTCTCAGCTTACGACCTCGGGGATCAGACAAGTCTTGAACTCTATGTCGAACGAATTCGAAGTCCTCGAGGCTGTAGCAAGACAATTTGGATCGAAGATCGATCAAGGGTCCCGGGAGGAACTTTTTGACGAGGTTGTTTCTATTATGAAAGACTTCAAGATCTTGCTGGTAGTCGACAATCTAGAAACCATTGACAGAGCTTCGCTCAGGAATCTACTTGTAAGAATTCCTTCAGGATCTAAGGTTCTATTTACATCTCGACTAGGTATTCAAGAACTGGAACTTCGCTACAGTTTAGATCCGATGATGCCGAAAGATGCGGTCCGATTGACGCGCGTAATGGGCAGTCTACTCAATACCAGAGAGTTAATCAATAGGAACGACTCGTCGATTACGGATATATGCAGAAAGCTCTATTTCAATCCGTTAGCCATCAGATGGTTCGTGCAGTCCTATGCAGACGGCAAAAGCATTCGTCAGCTAACGGATCGAAGTCGTGACTTGAAAGAAGTACTTCTATTTTGCTTCGAGAATCTTTACGATGACCTCGATGCTCAATATCAGAAAATTGTTTGTATACTATCGTCACTTTCACCTTTAAGCGAAGTCCAATTGGCAGTAATATCTGAAATCCAGGATATTGAGTACATTAGGATTGCCCTTCAATTTCTATATGCCTCCAACCTCGTTCGACGAGGAAAGGATGACCTTTCAGGCGGTGAATCAGTACTTTGGACTACTACCGAGTTCGCAAAGGGCTTCATTCAGACCCATGCACCGGTCGAGGCGGCCATGAGAAACCGCTGGCAAGACACCTATAGAACGCTGATCAGAGATAGAGACTCAGGGCTCCTCGATATCGCTCAGAATCGATTCAGTGCAGATAGCTTCGAAGTGAGCTCTACGGACGAGGCTACCGTTGCACCCATTCTGAGAGCTGCATTGCGCGCACGGTTCTCTGATCCAAAAGCCGCATCGGTCCTAGTGGATCGTGCTAAGGCTTTAATGCCAGAGTACTTCGAAGTGTATAGGGTGGCGGCAAGGCTTGCGGCGGATGCTGGCGACCTCATCGGCGCCAGAAATTATCTGGACATAGCGATTGACATTGCCGAGGGGCGGAGCGAAACGCTGCCGCTGTTTTATGCTCAATTCTTGATCCAGCAAGAAGATTTTCACAGTGCTGTGCTCATTCTGAAAGAACCCGCCGAAGGCCCCAACGCCGCTCAGGAACTAGTCAGTCTCTATGCGCTTAGCCTCATGAGGTCTGGAGAATTCGAACAAGCGGTGCGTGAATACACTCGCGCCCATTCGGGACTAAGTCTACTTGGTCTTAAGCAAAGAATGGTTTTTATGACGCAATACGCCGAATCTGTTCGAAGGTTAGTTGAGGTCGAATGGCGGAGGGGGCTGAGGGACATAGCACTGAAGTATAGTGTTCAGTCCCTCGAGATTGTTCAGCAGGCTTGCCAAATGGCTCAACCAGACTCCTACCTAGTAAATACTGCTAATAAATGTGTGGGTGAGTTTTGTTCTTTGGTGGGAGCCGAATGCGACCGGGAGACTTGGCTATCTCACGAATCTCTCATTGTAGAAATTCGGCGTGCTATTGGCGGGCCCTTTACCTCGCAAGGTGCTCAGAATTTGGTGGTTCGATGTCCAAATCTGCTGTCTCGAGATGTGGTTTTGTTTCTATTCGGCAATCGAGAGTAGAACGTGCTTGAAAGATATGTTAGGGGAAAAGTCTTTCGAGTGTAAATATCGCCAACGATGTTGACTTGGTCGGGACTATTTAATTCAGTTAAGCAACCACAGATCGAACGATCGGAAGTGAATGACACAGATAGTATACCAATAAATTACGTTCAAGAAACCCTCGCTTATCATCGTTCAAGAACGGTACGACAGACCCGTCACTCCCGCATTCTTGTATCGAGAACGACCTAGATGCAGTCTGATCGAATTAGCGGGAGTTTTCTGTGGCGAGGAGGATCCCCCCAACGGGTGAGAAGAATGACGAGGTTCGAGCCGCAAAGATCGAAGAGCGTTGCGCAGCGAAACGAGAATGTGATCTAGAGGGAAATAGAGTCGAGTTTCAAGTCAATCGCTGGGAGATCGTCCCCCGCCTAAAGGATGTGTCATTGACATGCCTCGCGGAGGCGTCCGGACTTTCGGTCCAGTATTGTGGGTTCACTCGTCGGGACTCAGGTGCCATATTCGAGGCATTGGCCCGCATTCGTCACTGAAGAGAGGTGAGCTTTCGTCTGGTTACGGTATCAAGACCGACAGGACTACGCGCGAGCCTTGCTGGATTGGAAGTGCATGTGGAGAGCTTCGGGATTGGGCTGGCTATCAGCATCACGAGGGGCGGTCAGACGTTGACCCTCGAACATAGCGTACTCGCTATCGCGCAACGTAGCGGCGACCCGAATGAGCCCACGATCGTCGATTGCGATGGCGCCAAGATCAAAGAGACAATGGATATCGCTACGTAGGAGCAATCCATTCGTGACGTGATTTGTATGATCACCTCGATACGGAACGATGTGTGCGGCTTCAAGTACCTCGGTGATTGAGCACCCTGAAACCGCGCAGCGCCCTGCGTACGCACGAAGAAGACTCGCGCGAAATGCGGGCTGTCCGCGACGAATCGCTATCGCCCGCAACATTCGTTCACGACCGTCGGCCGGATTGCTCGGGTCGAACGTCGTAGCCTCCAGACCTTCAACCATTTCGGCCTCGCTGGCTGGTTTCTGGAACCCTGACGCCGATAGAAGAAAGACACCGTCAGAGTACCTCACCACATCTGCCAATCCCCGAACGAGGTAGCTGGCGTCCGGCTTAGGATTGTGGCGCTCAAGTACTCCGATTGGGATCTGATCCTCGAGGCACCTGATGAGACCGATGTTTGTCGAGGCTTTCTGGGCATCGCGCCCACGGGGACGTTCCTCGTGATAGCTGAGACTCCAAGATGCTCCTGCGTCGTTGTGGACACTATCGCTATAGGTCGATTCGGGAACGTGCCGCACCGAGAGGACGTACTCCATCCAACTCGGCTTATAGATTCCCTTGGCCTTCGTGGTCAACCCCAACGCCTGCAGGTCCCCGAATGGGACGATCTCTCCTTGGTGATGAGCAAACCCCTCCAAAGCATCATTATGCTGATCTGTCAGAACCCGCCCATGCATCAGCCGACTCCCATTGCAGTCCTCGCAGGTTTCGCGTGACAACCTGGATACCCTGTAGATTCTAGCCCAGATGCCACGACCCTATGTCACTAGTCCGGGGACCTAGGGCCGAGCAATGCGGAAGTTTCGCCGGGGCCTATCTCCTATCCCTTCGGCGTGTTGACGGGATAGGAGATAGGCCCCGGCGAAACTTCCGCGTGCCTTCCTCGTCTTGTTGGGGGTGGGATGTGAGGTGAGACATCCCGGGTGGTTGGACATCGCCGAGCCACTTAGTCGCTCTCGGTATGAAAGTCCTGGGCCACTTGGCGAGAAGAGTCTCCGGAGTTTGGTATTTTTTGCGATTTAGCCGCACAGTCCTCAGTGAACTAATCGGTATTTTCCCATTTTACTCTGACTGCGGGGCCTCTAAGGAGAGAATTGCGAGGAGATCGCTGCATAGATACAGTCAAGCCGCGCTCTCGCACCAATTGCTTAGTCTTTGGAGAATCGGCACCATACAGAGCTGAGCTGATATCAATAGCGCGATCGAACCATTTGAGACTCTCTCCAGGTTGGTTGTGATCCCTCAATACGTAAGCTAGCCCAGACACTGCATCAAATTGATTCGGGCTCACAGCACGTCGTGAGAATGAATCATTCATTGCAATCGCTTCACGGAGAAGCCGCTTTGTCATTACGAAGAAGCCAAGATTATAGGATGATGTAGCAAGGTTGTATATCGCTATCGCGAGACGAGAATCATCATCTTGAAGCCGTGATCGATGAATCGAAACGGCTCTCTGAAAATAGTCGTATGCCTGGGGCCACTTTCCTTCCTTCCTGTAAACAGTTCCGATGTTGTTGAGATCAATCGCGGTGGTGAAGTGCTGCTCCCCAAGAGAGTCCCTGTGAATCTCATAGGCCTTCTTGAGATACGAAATTGCCGATTCATAGTCATCGTGTTTGTGAAGATATATCCTGCTTATATTGCTATATAGCTTCCCAAGTTCAATGTTGTAGTCTAAACGAGTTTGATCGTCTTTGGTCAGGATAGAAACTGCTTTCAATCCAAAATCTATCGCCTCATCTATTCTTTCAAGATCTCCGAGAGTGATGATTAGGTTGTTCATAGCCAACGCAACGCGAGGATCATCTTCACCATACGTCAGCAGTTCGTCTTGATACGCAGCGCTAAGAAGTTCGTAAGCTTGCTGGTCCCTTCTCAACTCGTGAAGATATGCACCGGCATTCGCATAGAGGGCATGTATATATTCATCCGACCATGAGCGATACTCGGCATGCTTAGCAGCTGATACAACATGATCTATGAGCTGGTCACAAATTGGCCATGTCGAAGAATTCTCCACCTCGGAAGGAAATATGGCCGACAAATAGCTAAGCGCATACCTGTTCCATCCCTCTCGTGCCTCATCCGTAAAGTGATCCATCATAAATGACTGGATAAGAGGGTGGACGGAGATAATATCGCCTTTTACCGAAATAATGGAGTATTTCGCGCACACCGCGACCATCTGACTAAAAACATATTCGTCAAAGTCCTCACCAGACTGAATAATCTGCGGTTCTAGTGCGTCTCGGATCAATTCCCGAGAAATACCCCCGTGTCCTAGAAAAGCAATAAATGCGAGTAAAGCCATCGCGTTTGGAGAGTCTTCATTGACTCGCGAGACGTTCATACCGATCGCCGTGTACACACTCTTTGGATAGTCGGTAAATGGCGATCGCTCATCCTCGCCCAGGAGCACTGCTCGATGGCTCGCGAGAAGTTGGTCGTAGGCTACGAAGTCTGTTCCAGTGGCTTCCACATACGCCGCTGCTTGCTCTAGGGCGAGAGGTAGGAAATCGAACTCCTCGGCTACGTTCAGCATTGCGTCAGATCGGAGAAGACCCGTCCTCTTGGTGAGGAACGAGATTGCTTCGTCGGGTACCAATCCTCCGAGAGCGATCTTGGTATCAGCGATAGCAGACCAATTGGGATTGACAGAAGTAATGAGTGCGTGGCCATCGCCCCTTCGGGGGATGAGGCCAGATGCTTCGTGAGGGTTGGCATCGTCAAGGATGACGAGCCAGTTCCGCTGCTTCTCTACCCAGCGAATGGCTGATTCCGAAGATCTGAGTGGATCGGTTGGGTTGTAGCCCGGGAGTGCCAGATCAGCAGCCAATTGCGCGTAAGCCGACGTCGCAAGCAGCGAGTCGCTTGCGGGGATCCAAAGTATCAGATCGTATTCATCCCTGAACGTTTCCGCGTAGTGTATCGAGAGCTGGGTCTTTCCCATTCCGCTAAGGCCGGAGACGACTGTAATCCTTGGGCGTGCCGAGTCAAAGTCACCCAAATCAGCTCGAATCCGATCGATTTCCCCGGTGCGTCCGGTGAAGGAACGGGTGAGCGGGGGTGTTGCGCCTACGATACCAGCGGTGTCAGTTACTGCCGTGGGGGTCTCGTTCGTAGTTTCTCGTTCAGGTCCGATGTGATGTTTCGCCAAGACTTCGAAGGTGAACGCAGCTGCATTCCGTGATGCCTGGAGTTGCCAACCCTCCGAATCGCTTTCGGCTTTCCCTTCGATCAGATCGGAGATACCCCGTACAACAAGGGCTTGGACTTGGTGATTGGCATGGACGGCCCGCAGAAAACCGTACCCTTCCATTTCGACCGCGCACGCATCACTGTAGTTGCCACGGAGGGTCTTGAATGCCTCCGACGCCTCCGAGGCGATCACCTTTGATCCCGCCGCCATTGGAGCTACTATTGCAGCTGGATCGGTATCAGGGGTTCTCGGAAGGATGCGTGATTTCCAAATCTTTCTGCGCGCTACAGCTCGCGCTCTCTGGATGAGCGCATAACTCGGTTCTAGAGCCTCGGGACGGGGATGGAATTCCTCATTGGCCTTGCCGAACTCATACCCATAGATCTTCGTGGCTGCCACCACATCACCGAGCTTAACGTCCTTCTTCAGTCCACCGGCAACACCGACGAAGAGCACGAGGTCAGGATTGAAGAAGCTGATCGCGCGCTCGGCTTCGGCTGCAGCCCGCTCGTTGCCCATGCCGATCTCCACGACAGAAACCTGCCAGTGGGAGCTTCCGACATTGAAGTCACCTTGCTCGTAAATGGTGCCGTGTGGATGCTCTAGTTCGTGGACATTTTCGAGATGCTCAAGAACGGCGTTGAACTCGACTGGTAGGGCGGTGAGGATGAGGGCACTTGTCATACGCTAACCTTCAAAGTGAACCTGCCAGTCGCAGGCTAGACGGCCGCCTCTATGTTTCGCCTCTCTTCAAAAGCGACCAGGAAGCGCTGCCAGTGTCTTGGGTGCGGCACCTTGAGCCCCCGGCGAATGAGCCCACAATACTGCACCGACAGCCCGGACGCTTCTGCCAACTTCGTGAGCGATACGCTTTGCAGCTGGGGAAGGATCTCCCTTCGAAAAACCTCTGGATCCACTTCTCCTCCCGCTTCATCCCACCCCCTTTGGGCTGCCCAGCGCTCCTTGAGCTTCGCGGCCCGGATCTCGGCATTCCTCCCTCCGGCTGAGGGATCCTTCCCCGCTGCGCGCAACTCCGCCATTTTCGCCCGCCCCGCCTCGCTGAACGCTTCGGTCTGCTCGGTCCGGTAGTCCGGGAGGCATGCCGCGCAGTAGTGTGTGCCCGGATCGTCCAGGATCATCCCGCAGCCACGGCAGGCCGTCGTGGTCGTGAGGCGCTTTGGTGGCTTCGGAGGAGTCGGTGGGGTCGTGCGCGCGGCGGCGCGTCCCTCGCTGCGGCGGCTTTGCGTGAGCAATGTCGGGATTGCCAATGGCTTCCCCGCTTCTGTCACCGTCCGCCCCAACCGGTAGGCAATCTTCTCGACCAGCGGCGCGGCCAGCTTGGCAAAGATCGGTCCCGCCTCTGCCAGGGAGGTCGAGAGCGGTGGCACCAGGCGGCAGATCCCCTCCCGGGTCTCGAAGAACTCGGCAGCGGCGAAGGTTCGTTCCTCGAGCATCGTGAGCAGATAGGCATCGGCACGCGGGCGCAGTGGTTCGATCACGTCCAGCACGAACGAATCCCGGCTCTTCTGGTCTGCATGCAGCAAGCCGAACCCCGGATCCAGGCCGATGGCGATCGTCGCCAGGCGAACCTCCGTCTCGAGGATCGCATACAGGTAATTGAGCAGGGCATTGATGGGATTGCTTGCCGAGCGTGAGCGTCCGGTGATCTCGGAGCGCCGCTGCCCGAACGTCCGCCAGTGGTCGGGGATGCGGGGCAGATCCCGTTTCGCGAGCCGGATCGGCACCGCTGACCAGGCTCCCCAGTAGGCCGCCGCCGCTTGCGCCTCCAGCACACGCAACGCCGCCAGATCCTCGGTACCGGCCATCCCCGCCTGCGCCGCTGCAATCACCGCGCATGCTGCCTCCGTCTCCCCGGGCAGCCGTGCCAGCATCTCGGCTTGCGCGATGAGCTTGCTCTCCAGGAGGGAGCGGGTCAACGCTGCACCGATCTCGTTGCCTGCTGCCAGCGCCTGCGCGCGCCGGAGGCGGGGATCGTCCAGCCCTGCCGCACCATTCGCCACGATCACGGTGCCATCGGCGTCGAGCTGGATGAACGACGCCCCGACATCATGAAGCCAGCGCAGCGCCTCGAGGGTCACGTTCCCGGCATGCCCGATCACGACCAGCCGCTTGAGGTCGCAGTTCGCCCGATTCAGCCGTCCGTGGCGGCGCTGCCGTCCGACACCATCGGACCAGACGAGATGACTGCGCTCAACCCCGACATACAGCCCGTAACCGGTGAGCACGAGCACGCTACCCACCCAATCCGTCAAAACCTCTGTATTGTCCTCGCTTCGTGTCATGCGTCGTGCTCCGGAAACTGGGGGGTCAACGAAAGCTGCCGCGTCATCAAGAGGATGATCAGTTCCTCCTTGGGAATGGACGCCAGGAGTCCGCTCCGATCCACTAGCGGGTTGTAGCGTAGGGCTCGTTCATCGGTATAGACCGGGCCAACGATGTACTCGAACTCTTCGGGGGTGGGCCAGCGAAAACGCTGCTGCCAGTCACTGGCAGGAAGGGGCCGCCACGACGGAGGAATGGGTAACCGTGCCACCTGTGCCTCGGTCATGAGACCGTAGCGAAGCTGAATGGCGTGATAGAGCGCGAGCGTCTTTCGCTGGGGTGCAGCAATCGATGGAATGGTGTCGATCATCGCTTGCCGCAGCAGGTCCGGAGGGGTGGGCCAATTGAGATTGCGGAGCAGAATGACGCGCCGGTGCAACTGCCGGACCTCTTTCCCTAGGCTCACTACCTCAATGAGGCGCTCGACATCATCCCGCTGCCAGCGCCCGGGGGCACGTTCCGGCAAAAGACCCCACCGAGCAACGTCAGTGAACTGCTTTCCCGACACGGGAACGCCGCGACGCTCTGCTTCCTGCCTCAGTTCCCAGCCACTGACGAGCTCGTTCGACACGGACGACACCTCAGGTAACAAATGGCCAGTAATTCATTTCATAGTAGCACGGTCCTGACTAGTTGATACCTAGAGCATGCAGCAACACGCGGCCATTCTTGTGGTGCGGGGCAATCCGGTCCCGTGACGCAAGAACAAGGAGCTATGCGCATGAAACACATGCAGCTTCTCTCGGTGGCTGACGTCGCGCGCCTGCTTGGGGTGGTCCCTGCAACCGTGCGGCAGATGCACCGAGACGGGCGATTGCCCGCGATCCGAACCGAGGGCGGGATCCGCCTCTTTGACCGTGAGGACGTGCTGCAGTTCCGGGCCGAACGCCAGGACCGAGCACAACGAGTCCCCATACAGATCGGGAATCACGCAAGAAAGGATGACGAATGACCAGTTACACCACAACCATCCCGCTCGCCGCCATCGTGGCGGACGAGGACTACCAACCCCGGCGTGCGTTGAACGGGGCGCACGTCCGCCAACTGATGGCGACTGAGCCGGACGCCTGGCCGCCGGTGCTCGTGACGCCGCACGACGGCGCTTACATCCTGATCGATGGCTTCCACCGGCTGGAGGCGGCATCCCGGCTCGGACGCGAGACGCTCGTTTGCACGGTCGTGCCTGGTGCGGGGTATCCCGAGGCGTTCGCCGCCAACATGGCCCACGGGCTCACGCTCACCATCGATGAGCGGAAGGACTTTGTGCGCTTGCTGGCTGACGATGAACCCGGGCTCTCCTATCGGGAACTGGGACGGCGGAGCGGGCTCAATCACGAGACCGTCAAGCGGGCGCTGACCGAAGGGGTCGATCCGGACCCGGCAGCACCGCGACCGCGCACCAAACCGGACCCGATTGCGAAACTGGTGCAATCCGTGGTCACGGCCTACGACGCGGGCCACGGTCGGACCTGGCTCGGGTTTGGCCGGGACGGCAGTCCCAGCGCCTTCCGGGCGGAGATTGCGGCCTATGCCGAGGAGGATCAGCCCGACGTGGCGCGGGCGATCCTGGCGTTCGGGCATGCCTGTGTCGAGGCGGCGCAGCCGTTCCTGAGCGGTGAGGACGGGTAACCATGGCGGCGACACGCGACGCCCAAGGCCGGTTCGCGGCCAGGCCATGGGAGACGCTCTCCCCTGCCTACCGGCGACGCCTCGAGCGGGCGGAGGCGCAGGGGAAGACCCGACGGGAGGCGCGCGGGCACGGCACCACTGCGCGCCGGGCCTGGCAGACCAGCGACCTGGTCGGCAATGAGCGCTACCAAAGCGCGCTCGAGGTGCTCTCCCGGGTCCGGCGTGGCGACTCCCTCAGCCACGCCGCCCGGGAGGTCGGGATCGCCGCCGATACCGTCCTGCGCTACGCCGGAAGCGCCTTTACCCGCGACGGGCGGGGGCGGTGGGCAGCCAAACCGAACGATCGGCTCGTGCGCAGCATGCGCTGGATCGATGAGCGCGGACTGACGACGGTGGAACCGGCCAACGCGAAGGAGGCGAGCAAGCTGAGCGCCTACTTGATGGCGGTGAAGGACTTCCTGCAGACCGGCGACGATCGGGTATTGCGCCGGTTCAGGCGGATGCGGTTGCGGACGCGCCAGAAACAGAGCCTCTCGTTCATCACCGATCTCGATCTGCTCGAGCGACTCGGGAATGCCGGGCAACTGGAATTCGAGGATCTCTATCAGCATTGAGACACATCGTTGCTCCATGAGAATGAACGAGCACGCACCTAAAGAAAGAGCAGGATTGTCATGAACGACGCACTTGCAAAGGCGGGACGGGAAGCGAAGCGCACCCGCACCCTGGGAGAAGACCCACGCTGTCCGACCTGTGGTGAGACCACGCAGGCGGCACTGGTAAAGACGAAAATCGGTATCCGCTGCTATGAATGCCTCTGCCATGAGCAGGGCAAGAGGACGGTTGAAAACCATCATCCCTTCGGACGGGCCAACGATCCCAGTACGGTGGCGATCCCCGGGAATATCCACCGCCCCCTGAGTGATGCCCAGCGCGACTGGCCCGCTGAGGCACGCCAGAATCCGGAACGGGATCCCCTGCGCTGGATCGCGGCGGGGCTCTACGGCCTGCACGACCATCTTGCCTGGTGGCTGGATTGGCTCACGCGCCTGGCTACCTGGTTTCTCGAGCTGGCGGAGGCCCTGCGAGCGCAGCACGGGCCGCAGTGGTGGGAGGCGCTCGGGATCGGACGGGTCTGGGAGGTGACGACATGAGCGCATATCCTGATCGGCTGCCGATCGCCGTCCGCGCCTACACCCCACCGACCACGCCGCCGAAAGCGCGGAAGCGAACAAGCTGGAAGCGACCGTCCCTCACCCTGGTTTTCGATACCGAGACATCTACGGACCCGACCCAACGCCTCCGCTTCGGTGTCTACCGGGTGTACAAGCACAAAGCCCTCATCGAGGAAGGGATCTTCACGGGCGATGACCTGAGCGCTGCCGAGTGCAAGGCAATCGCCGCCTACGCCGCAACCCAGCGCACGGAGACGCCGGACCGGGCACCGCTGCGCGTCCTGACCCGCCGGGCGTTCCTGGCGGACGTCTTCTGGAGGGTTGCGTTCAAGTACCGAGCGCTCGTGGTCGGCTTCAACCTGCCCTTCGACCTCGCTCGTCTGGCGGTGGGCAGCGGCGCGGCGCGCGGTCCCCGCATGGGTGGTGGCTTCTCCCTCACCCTCTGGGACTACGAACGTGACGGGGTCTGGCAAGAAGATCGCTTCCGACCTCGAGTCACCGTCAAGGCAATCGACTCCAAGCGCAGCCTGATCGGCTTCACGAAGCGCCGCTCCCCGGACGATGACGACCTGATCCCCGAGGGCTCGCGGGATGGGAAGCCCGATCCCGGCTACGTCTTCCCTGGGCACTTTCTCGACCTGCGCACCCTGGCCTTTGCCCTCACCAATCAATCCCATTCCCTGAAGAGTGCGTGCGAAGCGTTTGGCGTGGTGCATGGCAAGCTCGAGACCGATGGGCATGGCACCGTGACGCCGGATTATCTCGACTACGCGCGGCGCGATGTGCTGGCGACCTGGGAGCTGGCGGTGGCGTTGCTGGCCGAACTCGACCGCCATCCGATTCCCCTTCCTCCGACCAAGGCGCTCTCCCCGGCGACGGTGGGCAAGCACTACCTGGCGGCAATGGGGATTCAGCCGCCGCTGGTGCGCTGGCCGGAGATGGACGCTGCGCCACTCGGCCGCGCAATGAGCGCCTACTACGGCGGACGGGCGGAAGCCCACATCCGGAAGACGCCGGTGCCGGTGGTCTACCTCGACTTCCTCTCCATGTATCCGACCGTCAACGCCCTGATGGGACTCTGGTCGGTGCTGATTGCGGAGCGGGTCGCATGGCACGACGCCACCGAGGACGTGCGGACCCTGCTGGCGGGCGTCACGCTCGAGCGGTGTTTCGAGCCGAGCTTCTGGCGGGAACTACCGGTGCTGGTGCAGATTGCCCCGGACGGGGACACCGTGCCTGTGCGGGCACGATATACCAGTGGTGGCCAGTCGTGGGGGATCGGGCTCAATGTGCTCGCCGGGGGAGAACCCCGCTGGTACACCCTAGCGGATTGCGTTGCGTCGACCCTGCTCACGGGCAAGCCGCCGATGGTGCTTCAGGCGCTGTGCCTGGTGCCGGAGGGGGTGCAGCCCGGATTGAATCCCGTCTCTCTGCGCGGCGCGGTACGGGTGGATCCGACCGATGGCGATTTCTTCCGAACCGTGATCGAGCTCCGTAAGTCGCTGCCGGACTCATTGCCCATCACCGAACGGAAGCGACTCGAGGACTTCCTGAAGGTGCTCGCGAATTCCACGAGCTACGGCATCTTCGCGGAGATGAACCGCCAGGAACGGGGTGGCGATCGTCGCCAGCCGGTGACGGTCTACGGCCTGGATCCCGATCCCTTCGAGACCGCCGTGCTGGCTCCGGAGGAACCCGGTGCCTGGTGCTTCCCACCGCTGGCGGCCTTCATCGCCGGGGCGGCGCGGCTGATGCTGGCGCTGCTGGAATGCGGTGTGACGGAGCTCGGAGGCACCTTCGCAATGGCGGACACCGACTCGATGGCGATCGTCGCCACTGAGCAGGGTGGGCTCATGCCGTGTCCCGGTGGAGCCGAGCGCTTCCGGCGCAAGCCTGCGATCAGGGCGCTGTCGTGGTCAGAGGTCGAGGGGATCCGGGACCGCTTCGCCCACCTGAACCCGTACGATCCGGACCTGATCCCGGGCAGTGTGCTCAAGCTCGAGGAGGTCAATCGCGATGAGCACGAACAGCAGCGCCAGGTGTGGTGCCTAGCGACCTCCGCCAAGCGCTATTGTCTCTACACGCTCGACGAGGACGGGGAACCGCAGCTCGTGAAATGGTCGGAGCATGGGCTGGGACATCTGCTCAATCCGACGGATCCGGATGGGGATGACCGCGACTGGATGCGCCAGCTGTGGGAGGGGATTGTGCGCAAGGCGCTGGGGCTGGCGGTGACCTGGCCCGCCTGGTTGGATCGGCCCGCCCTCTCCCGGCTGACGGTCTCGAGCCCAGAACTGCTCAGACCGTTCTCCGACCTCAACGCGGGGAAGGGCTATGCCGACCAGGTCAAACCCTTCAGCTTCATGCTGGTCGGGCATGTGCCCCCGCTTAGCCGTCCTGCCGGGGCCGACCCGGCGCGCTTTCAGCTGGTCGCGCCGTATGAAACGGATCCCCGAAAATGGCTCACGCTGGAATGGATCGATCGCTATTCCGGGAAGCGGATCCCGGTGACGACGGATCCCCTTGGCCAGCGCCCAATGCATGCGCATCTCCAGACCTATGGCGATGTCCTGGGGGCGTTTCAGACCCATCCGGAGGCGAAGAGTGCCGACGCGATGGGTAAGGCCTGCACCAGGCGCACGGTCGGCCTGCTGCGGAGGCGGGTGGTGCAGGAGACCTACGTGGCGCACGTCGGCAAGGAGGCAAACAAGCTGGAGCTGGTCGAGGTCGGCTTCGAACACGATCCGGAGGCGGTGTTGACCGAGTACACACGTCCTGGACATGACCACTGGAGTGCCGTGGTGCTGCCGTTGCTGCGGGATGCCAATCTACGAGAGGTTGCTGAGGCAACGGGGGTCTCGAGCCGCCAGCTGCGAACCCTCGTAAAGGGTGATGCGCGGCCGCATCGGAAGAACCAGGCGATCCTCGAACGATACCTCGCCGAATACGCTTGCCTTCCGTTGTGCGCCTGAATCGCGGGTCAGTTAAGAAACGCGGACCTGCGAGTCTCATCCGCGTTGTCTAGACCGCAGCTCCCAATCACGTCTCATCGGGACGATGGAGATCCAACGCGACACTCCTCTAAAAGGATCCGAACGTCGAATGCGACCAAGTCGTATCGCTGCCGCCTCCAACGAGTATCATAGGTTGCCAGAGGATATTCGAATCAATACGTGGGAATCGACATCATGACGACGTCGCATCGCTGGGCTTCGGAACTCATACCCATCGCTGCCATTACCGGCGCCTGTTTTTTCCTTCCGGCAGGCGGTGTCGTGGTTGGCCTCGTCGGCAACGTGGCGGCGGGGTTGGCGACGCCATTGGCGCAGCGCGGCAGCGACTGGTGCATGCAACGCATACTCCGACAGAAAGATGTGCTTAACCACGACCTGCAGGCGGCGATGCTCCGGGCGTTCGATCTTGCCCTCCACGACCTCCAGAAACAGTGGCTCATGTCGCATCAACGGGATGCCACCTCAGGTCGGAGGCCGGATGCCGCTGACGTCGAGGCGGTGAAGGGTCTCTTTGCAAGCATGCGGGCCGATGCCAAGATCATCTTGTCCGCTGATCACCTCAAAGGCATCATCGGCAGTCCCGAGACCATCCAGCTCCTGGATCGCGGAGGAATGATTGTTGAGGCGCCAAAGAGCGATGACGTTGCACCAAAGCGGGGGGACGATTCAAAGGCAACGGCAGAGACCATCACGAGACCACTAACAGACGCGGACTGGCTTGCAGCCTTGGAATCACTGAAGCCGGTTCGGATCACGACCGCTCAAGAGCCCAATGTTCTACTCGCATATCTGGCGCCATACCTCTACGGGCACAGTGAGGAGCTGACGCACTTCATTCACAACTATTTTCAGGCACAGTTGGCATGCCGCTTCGGCGAGGAGCTGAAGACGGATACCAGGGCCTGGCGAACCTTTCAGCGCTTAGTCAACGACAGCTTGCTTGATGGCATCCACGGCATGCACGCCAAGCAGGATGAGGCTCAACTGGCGTTGAACCACATCCTCCAAGAACTCGAGGAATGGCAGGGACGACTCATCCAGCTGCCGACCACGGAACGGGAGACAACCGGAGACGATGGTCTTGACCACGCGATCACGGCGTTGCGCGACCAGCTCGAAACCCTGCGCCAGGAGATGCGCCAACTCGCAGAGATGACCTGGGATCGAGTCGGGGAGGACGGAGACGAAACGCGTAGAGTGGTTGATCTTATCCCTGAACGGACTGCGCATCTGGTGATGGAGCGGGTCGGTCCCGAACTCGCGAAATATGCCTCGCCACCTCCCGCCCCAAAGCGTCGTATCCAGAACCTGACCCACCCCCCAAGTCGCTACTTTGTCGGGCGAACGGGGGAATTGGAACGACTGCACCAACACTTCCATGACCGGGAAGGTGCGCTCGCACTCGTCCAGATCATTCAAGGGCTTGGTGGGGTTGGCAAGACGCAGCTAGCGGTGCATTACGCGCACGCGTATGCCCATGAGTACGATGGCATTTGGTGGCTTAGGGCAGGATCGGTTGTAACACTCACAGCCGATTATGCAGATTTGGGCAGACGACTTCGACTACCAGTTGAGGAAGTAGACTCACAGGAAGACATGATTTCTGCCGTACGCCTGTATCTCGAGCAGGGCGGTGGCAAAGGAGAACGTTGGCTCCTGATTTTCGATAACGCTACACCCGAGGAAACCGGACTCGAGATCGAGCGTTTGCGCCCCATACATGGAAATTGCGATGTGCTCATTACCTCACGGGTGAGAGACTGGTCCCACATTGCGGAACCGTTCGATGTCGATATTCTCTCTGACGAGGACTCCGCGTATTTCCTGGCTAAACGAAGTGGCGATCCAGATGATGTATCGGCCCGAGCACTGGCAAAGGAGCTCGGAGGGCTTCCCCTTGCCCTAGAGCAGGCCGGTGCATATGTCGCGGCGCAACCCAAGCGACGCACGCTCGCCACGTACCTCGCACAGTTTCTCAACTCTCCCTATACCAGAATGGAAAAGGATCCGGCTCGCACGGGTGATTATCGGGAAGTCGTCGCAACCACCTGGGCGATCTCTCTTCAGGCTGTGACAGTCGAGGATTCGGCAGCCCGAGACCTCCTATCTATCTGCGCCCTCTTTAGCCCAGATAGAATCCCAATCGACCTCATTCTAGAAAAGTGCGATTGCTTTCCCGATCGACTGGCCGATACTGTGCAAGATCCGGATCGTGCAGGAGAGATCGTGGGGATTCTCCTGCGCTATTCACTAATCGACGCCGCAACGCAGGATATGATCAGCATGCACCGTTTGGTGCAGCTGGTAATCAGAGAGTGGATGAGTGAATCCGAAAAAGAAACTTGGTCACTTGCCGCTCTGAACATTATCAATGAAACATTCCCATATGATATTCATCGTTCCGAAAATAGGCGCCTGATTCGGCTCCTTATGCCTCACGCAGAAGTCATTGCATCGTTGGTGCAAGAAATACATCAGGGTTGGAGGCCGGAGTGTCGACTTCGGAATCAAATGGGACTTTGGTATCAGTCACTTGCTCAATATCGGCTTGCCGAATTGGAATTTCGTCGTTCGCTCTTACTCTCAGAGAGACTTTATGGTAATCAGCATACGGAGACCGCTACGCGTTGGAATGGGCTTGGTGCAGCTCTACAAGGGCTAGGTGATCTTGATGGAGCGCAGGCTTGCTTTGAAAACGCGATTCGCATAGACGAACTAGTATTCGGCATAGACTCACCTCGAATGGTGGGTACCCTCGGTAACCTCGGTGAGCTTCTGCATGCGAAGGGAATTCTTGATGGTTCCAGAAACATTCTAGAGCGTGCCGTCGCGATTGGCACAAATGACCCGGGTGTGGACGATCAAACACTTGCATACGTGCTCAACAGTCTTGCAGGTGTGCTTCGTGCCGCGGGAGAGCGATCTCTCGCAGAAGAACACTGGATGCGAGTGCTAACGATTGTGAACGAAGGCTTAAGTCTCGAGCACCCGTTAAGGATGGCCGCCTTAAGCAACCTTGGAATGCTATATCTAGAGCAGTCTGAACTCGGTAAGTCGCAAGAGATGTTTGATTTGGCACTATTGACTAGTGAGCAAGTAAACGGTGTAAACCACCATATGACCGTAACGATACTAAATAACCTAGGCGGTCTTTATGAGCGACGAGAGGATCTTGCTGAGTCAAAACGTCATTTTCAGCAAGCTGTTTTAGCTGGAAGAGTTGTCTATCAGCCGCATTGTCACGAGATCGCTACGTTGTTGGCGAATCTCGCCAGGGTTGAGCATGCGCGAGGGGAAATAGACGATGCACGTTCTCACTATGAAGAAGCTGTGCCTTTGTTCCGATTGGTATCCTCTCGTCATCAACTGCCATTTGTGCATTGCCTGCTAGATTTTGCCGCTATTGTGAAACAGCAAGACGGCGCAATAGCGGCGAAACCACTTCTTGACGAAGCACTGAGACTGGCGAGACTTGTTCCAGATGCAGAGTTATTTCGAGCTGTGGCGCATGCCGCAGCCATTGTTACGGAGGAGGCTGGGGATTTGATTGGATCCGCTCTTATATGGATTGAATTGCTCAAGGATACGCAGAACAGTGCCTCGAGCGATCTCGAAGGGAAATGCTTCTTTTATCTCAGCCGCATCGCCGAATCTTTGGATAGAGATAGCGACGCAGTGAGCTTGACTGGACTAGCCTATGCTGTCGATGAAAAGATCAAGCATCCTCTTGCGCATCTCTATGATCTCCCTGCATTCTGGGACGCCGCATACAAGGTCGGTCTCAATGACACTGCGGCTAAGCTTCGCCTCAAAGGGATCCTTAGCCGTTACGACGTTGATCGAGGGGCCGCGATAGTTCAGAAGGCATTTCCCGAAAGCGTTGCGCATCCATGAAGCCAAATGGGTCTACCGCATCTTAGCCGGGATCCAACAGGTACCTTATTTCTGGAAGCAGACGACACCCATGGATCCTTCGCTGGGGATGGAAGTTTCGCCGGGGCCCATCTCCTATCCCTTCGGCGTGTTGACAGCCTGCCCATCGCTCCCTACAATACGAACGAAATAGAACACATGTTCTGTTTGGCGAGCCGTCACCGGTACGATGCCACGCCCGGATGGACATCCCCGCAGGGATGACGGGTCGCGGATCGTTTCGACCGCGTGCCACCGACGTTCGAGCGCACGCTTCAGAAGGGACCTGCATCAGGCAATGACCGACATTCCACCGCGCGACGCTCCCACGAGCGGGTCGCAGGCTGAGGACACCACACGGCGGAAGGCGACGCTCGTGCCGATCCCCCGGTCCACCGCATCGGACCGGTCGCGCAACGCGCATCCCGATCGCACCATCCGCGCGACCCCTGCGACCTGGCGTTGGGTGTGCCCCTGTCAGGAACCGCCCGTGTTGCTTGCCACGTGCGAACCCACCGGGCAGCTCAACATCAAGGTGCGCGATCGCTACTGGCGCGTGCAGGGGTTCGGCACCGTCGAGGCCATCTGTCCCCGCTGCGGATCCACGCATCGACTCGATCGGCGGGCCGTCACGGACGCCCACCCGACCGCATCCTCGGCGGATTGATTCGCCGGATGCATCTTGCGATGGCATGGACCATTGCCCTCATGAGCTCCGAAGAGCCCCATCACCACGATGTACATGCATGCGGCGATCAGCACGATCGTCGCGTGATTGGAGGCACCACTCATGAGCGACACATCCCGTCTGCGGGAGATCCTGCGCGCGCGTCGGCAACGCGAGGCGCTCGCCCAGGATCGCCGTATCACCATCATCCACGCGGCGAATGAT
>Ga0164243_10002257_pt1 | contig 32064 bp, 36 predicted proteins | sample OricompcompostOP_FD_108781 | JGI IMG/M metagenome (GOLD analysis project Ga0164243, IMG submission 108781) | Organic Plus compost microbial communities from Emeryville, California, USA - Original compost - Organic plus compost (OP) | ecosystem: Engineered > Solid waste > Mixed feedstock >... | reverse complement strand
CGATGATCTCCCCGGTCACGGGATCAATCATCTCGTCGTCAACAACGACAGTGGTCGTGTCAGCCACGGCCATCTCCTTTCGGATCAGGCCGGACCCTCACACACCATTATTCAGACAGTCCCACGGACCCCGCCTGTGACCACGAATGGAACCACGCTCTGACCGTCCCAGAAGGGGCCGGAAGACCCTCGTTGCTGGACAGTGGAGCTTCAGCCAGCATCGCGGTCTGCCATCAGGTGCGCGACGACCGGTGCGAGTGCGACACCCAGGGCGTGGTGCTGGTCGGCGTCGAGATGCACGCCGTCGTGCTTGCTGCTGGTGGTGATCGTGTTCGAGTCGAAAAAGACGCAGCCGGTGTCTTCGCTGATCTGTCGAATTGCCTGCGCGAGACCCTGTGCGGCGATATCCCCGCCCGCGAACTTCGGGCCGATCGCTCCTCGAGGGTTGTCAAGCTGCGGGGGCGCGATGACGAGAATCGGCGGGGTAGGCATCCCGGGCTCGATCGGCGCTGTCCTGATCGCGTTGATGAGCGCGGCGATGCCCATCGCGGAGTGCCAGGGTTTGTGCTGGTGCATGGATTGGAAGTCGTTCGTGCCGAGTAGGAGAATCACGAGGTCGAGCGGGGATTGCGCTTCTATGACCTGTTGGATGCCGCTGAGGGCGTTCCGCCCAGGTTTGTATGGGTCGTCGAAGGCGGTGCGACGCCCGTTGAGACAGTCCTCCGTCAGCCGGATGCGACCGTCCCTTCCCGCGTTGAGCGCGGCGTGCAGGACTCCGGGCCAGCGCTCTTCGAAGGGAAGTCGCTGCCGAGTCGTCGGGACTATGCCCCAGGTCAGCGAGTCCGAGTACACAAGGATGTGCTTCGTCGTTGGCATCTTGGCTCCTTTGCGTTGCCATCGTTCTCTCTATGCGTTCACGGGTCTGGAAGGAGGATCGTGGCGAGGTTGACGCGTTGCTGACCGTCCTCCCGTTCCGTCAGGTAAGGGGTCAGCAGCTCGGCGAGGCGTGCTTGAATCGTGGCGAGATCCTCCCTGCTCACGTACAAGGGCGTTCGGGCGAATCCGACCAACTCGCGGGCTTTGGGAGAATCCGCGCTGAGGAAGCGGTCGAAGTCACCCGTGACGTCTCCCAGGAAAGTCAGGAAGGCAGTGCTCAATTGGGCGCTGCTCATCGCAGAAAGCTCAGCGTGGTCAATGGCCGCCATCCGGTCGCCCAGCGCCAGGGTTCGCTCGATCGCGCCACGAGATCTGCGCTCATCGACCACGGCGACAACCTTGGCATCGAGGAGGGCAGCCACGTGTCGGTAGAGCGTGGCCTGCGGGATATCCGGGAGCGCCTCGCGCAACTGTGCCGTCGTGCGGTTGCGACCACCCAGCTGCTGGATGATCCGTAATCGCACCGGGTGCAGCACGACCTCTGCCAGAGCAGTATTGTCCGGCACCTTGACTCCTCACTGTTATCACAATGATAATGTTCTCAGTACGATTCCATTCTAGCGATCGAGGAAAGCACGATGACGAACATCACATGCGACCGAACGGGAGTGCACGTGCAGTTTCCCGGCTGGGAGGCGACGATGACGGGCTTGCCGAAGCTGTCGATTCCGAGGTCGGCGATCCGTGGTGTCGCGAGCGAGCAGGGATGGACTTCCGAGATCCTCGGGATGAGATCCGGTCTCGTCATCTCTGGCTACCGCAAACTGGGCACGTTCAGGCACCCTTCGGGAGTGCGGCGCCTGGTCTCGATGAAGCGCGGGCTCCCGCTGCTGCGGATCGCCGTCGACCGGGCCGCCGTCGGCTTCGACGAGATCCTCCTGAGCACCGATGCTGCAGAGACCATCGCGGCAGACCTTCGATCGGACGTGCACTCTTGAACGCTGCGATCGAGGTAGAGGCGCTCTCCAAACGGTTCGGGACAGTCGTTGCGCTCGAAGATGTGACCGTGAAGGTCGAGTACGGGCGCGTCGTCGGGCTCCTCGGGCCCAACGGGGCAGGGAAGTCGACGCTGATGCGCGCGATACTCGGCCTGATCCGCTCAGACAGCGGCGAGGCGCACATCGCCGGGCTGCCCTATGCCCGCCTGCCTGCGCCGGCAAAGACCGTGGGCGCAGTCCTGGACATCGCCTCGGCGCATCCGCGCGTGACGGCACGCGCTCACCTTCACACGTACGCGGCACTCGGAGGAATGGACCGGTCACGGGTCGACACCGTGTTATCCCTCGTGGGGGCGCAGTCGTACGCCGATCGTCGGGTCGGCACCTTCTCCACGGGGATGCGCCAGCGCCTCGCGCTGGCCACCGCGATGCTCGGCGACCCGGACATCCTCGTGCTCGATGAGCCGTCGAACGGTCTCGACCCGAGCGGAATCGCCTGGCTCCGCACATTCCTGCGCGAGTTCGCCGATGCCGGCGGCGCCGTACTGCTCTCCAGCCATGTGCTTCATGAGATCGAGCACACGATCGACGACGTCATCCTCATCGACCAGAGCCGCACCGTCTGGACGGGCGCGCTCGAACGACTCGTGGCGCAAGATGCTCCTCTCGAGGAAGCCTTCCTGCGCCTCACGCAGAAAGGACCTCTCTCATGAATGCCGTCCACGGCGAAGTCGCGCGACTGCGCACCACCGGAACAGCACTGTGGTCGGCACTGGTTGCGCTCGCGTGCGGTGGCGGATTGACGCTTCTCCTTGCACTCACCGGACCACAGAACGCCCAGCCTCCCATGCCGGACATCGACACCCCCGAAGGCGTGGGATTCGTGTTCGGTATCGGAACCGTGCTTCTGTTCGTCCCCGCACTGATCGGAACCATCGCGATCACGAGCGAGTATCAACACCGCACAATCGGCACAACGTTCCTCGTCGTTCCTCGACGGGGTCGAGTGCTCACAGCCAAGCTCGCCGTGTACACGGTGCTGGGCATCGTCTATGGAACGATCGCATCCCTGTCGGCCTTGCTCGCCCTGATCGTCGCAGCATGGATGCGCGGTGTACCTCTGGGCGTCGATGTGGCGGATCTGGTACCGGCACTCATACAGCTCAGCCTCGCCGCTGCCGCCTACATGCTGCTCGGAGTAGGGATCGGCGCGTTGACCCGTTCACCCTTCGTCGCGATCGGAGTCGTGCTCGGCTACTTCCTGTTCGTCGAGTACCTCCTGATGATGATTCCCGGAGTCAATGCGATCTACCCGTTCCTGCCGGGCGGCGCAACGGCATCGCTGACGAGTTTCGACTTCCTCACCGGCGCGATCGCGAGCCAGACAGCGCTGACGCCCGCGACGATGGTCTCACCTGTGGTCGGCGCTGCGACCCTCGTGGCATACGCGGTCATCGCGGCGATTCTCGCCGTCTTCGTTCCCCTTCGGCGAGACCTGAGGTGACCGGACCCTGGGTCTCGCCGAACGGGAGCCACTATGGCTGCGCATACGCGCTCGCGTAGTCCTCACTGGGGGCCACGGGCTGGATGATGTCGAGCAGGACACCGTCGGGGGCAGCAACGATGAAGTGCCGCTGGCCGAAGTCCTCGTCGCGAAGCGGCAGCACCACGTTCACCCCTGTTCTGCCGGCCAGCTGCTTGTGGAAGGCATCGACGTCGGTGACTTCGAGGTTGACGATCACTCCTCGGGGAAGCTCACGGTATCCGTCCGGCACCGTGGAGTGATCGTGAGCCAAGACTGCCAGCTCGAACGCGCCTAAGCGCAAGCTGACATACCAGTCCGATTCAAAGGTCGTCTCGAAACCGATGACGTCGCGGTAGAAGGACGCCGCGGCGTCGACATCGCGAGACATGAGCACGGGATAGAGGCTGGTGACGGACATTGCACTCCTTTACGTACGATATGAATGTAACGAAGCCAGCATACATACACGCTGTACGTAAAGGAAGAGGACCATGCCCCGCGCCTCCGCGGCCGACGCCGCTCAGACAGCCCAACGCATCCTCGATTCGGCGAAGGAGCTCTTCTCGGCACGAGGCTTCAGTGAAGTCTCCGTCGACGACGTCGCCCGGGACGCCGGGGTCACGCGAGGAGCGGTCTACCACCACTATCGGAACAAGGTCGCACTGTTCGGCGAGGTCGTCTCCCGCCTCCAAGCCGACGTCGCACGAGCTGTCGTCGCGGCAGCGGAGAATGCAGACCCGCAGCCTCTCGAACAGCTCAGGGCCGGGTCGCACGCGTTCCTCGATGCGATCACGAACGGGGCCGCCATGCGCATCCTGCTCATCGATGCACCTGCGGTGACCGGCTGGCAGGAATGGCGCCGACTCGACGCGGAGAATTCGGCGACGCATCTGCGAGAGGCACTACGCGAGGCAGGAGTTGCAGAAGAGATCCTCGATGCATCGACCGCGCAGCTCTCCGGCGCGATGAACGAGGCAGCCCTCTGGACGGCCCAACACGATGACACCGACCTGGCTCGCCGGCAGTCCCACAGGGTTCTCGACAGACTACTCACGGCCTCCGTGTCGTAGACCCGACTCTGGGGCGTGGGCGAGCTTTCCAGAGATTCGCACGATGTCGAGGAGGTCGCGCGCGTCGAGCCGATCGGCGAAGCGACGGCGCACGGACTCCAGGTGCACGGCAGTCGCCCCGCGAAGGGCGTCGAGCCCGAGGGGGGCAAGCACGAGCAGACAGCCGCGGCCATCTGCCGGGTCAGGATCACGGCGAATCAGCTCTCGCACTTCCATCCTGCTGGCATGACGCGAGAGCCTGCTCCGCGACCACCCCATCTTCTGCGCCTGGGCATGCAGTGTGCTCGTCATCTCCGGCGCTTCGACCAGAGTGCTGAGCACTTCGTAGTCGGGCTCCGAGAGGCCCGATGCCGCAAGGTCGTGCACCACACCGGCCTGCACGGCGATCATCATGCGACGGAACGCGCGCCAGGCGACTTCCTCATCCTCGCTCAACCAAGGCGCCGCCGACCCCATCCTTTTCGTTGACATGTAATCATCCTACGATCTATGCTCGTTTACATGTCAACAAAGTCTCCTAGAGTCGTGATCCTCACGTGCAGCACCCGGCCCGGAGCGATAGGCCCGGCGGTTGCAGACTGGCTCCTGCAAACCCTCACGCCCCGCGCCGACGCACTCGATGTCGAGCTTCAGCATGTGTCGTTGCGCGATCTCGATCTCCCGTTCTTCGACGAGGAGGAGCATCCGGCAATCGGCGCCTATCGAAACCCGCACACCAAAGCGTGGAGCAAGATCGTCGACGAGGCCGATGGCTTCATCACGGTCACGCCTGAATACAACTACGGCATGCCCGCAACGCTCAAGAACGCCCTCGACTACCTGAGCCGCGAATGGGCATGGAAGCCCATGGGGTTCGTGAGCTACGGCAACACGTCGGCAGGCACCCGATCCGTGCAGCACGCGAAGCAGGTGATAACGACGCTTCGTCTCGTCCCCCTCGGCTCGACCGTCGCCCTGCGCCTGAAAGACACGATCGATTCGACCGGAGTGCGTCCGAGTGCACAGCTGACCGCGTCGGTGAACGGCTTGCTGGAGGAGCTGGTCAGACTAGCTCACACGCTCAAGCCCATGCGGGAGGCTGCACGACCTGGTATCGAAGTCGGGCCGTTGCCCGGTAGCTACACACGCCCGTTGACTCCCGACGACGCCCCGCGCGTACTGGTTCTGCAGCGGTGCTGCTGGGTCGACGAGGCTTTGAGCAACGAAACGCTGGACCTCGCTCCGTTCACCGAGACCCTCGAAGACGTGCAGGCCTGGCTCACCGACTGGGAGAGCGTCGGACTCTGGCTCCACGGGCGTCTGATCGGAATGGTTCGCGCTCGACGCGCATCGCGAACAGGGCACATCGGCAGACTCGCCGTCGTTCCCGATCTCTACGGGCGGGGAATCGGGCGCTGGCTCCTGCGGCACGCGACGGATGCTCTCGCCAGCTCCTGCGACCGTATCGAGCTCAGCACCGGATCGCGGAGCACGAAGAACATCCATCTGTACACGAGCGAAGGGTTCGTCCAGCACACCGAGAACCCCGAAGGAGCAGTCGAACTCGTCAAGCGTTTTTGAAGCGAGGCCCGATGGACTGGCACTCGATCCCCTGCCCATGCACCTGCTTGTCGTCGACCGGTTGAGGAATCGGCAGGCTTTCGAGGAATGCTCTTGCCGCAGGGGCGGGATTGAAGCTGCTCCACGCGAGGTACTCGATACGGGTGGGGCCAGCGGTCACCGGGATCATTCGAAGACCATTGCTGCCGGCTGGAATGACAGCCGGTGAGAGCAGGGCGATCACGAGGCCCTGCCTGACCAGGTCGAGGATGAGGTCGGCGCTCATCGCTTCGAAGGCGACCTCGCGATGGATGCCGGCGGCCTGGAACGCGAGGTCGGAAGGAAGCCGTCCAGGTGTTCCTTCGGGAAAGTCCACGAACGCTTCATCGGCCAAGTCTTCCAATCGCAACCTGCGACGCCGCGCCAGTGGGTGTTCAGCGGACACGACAGCGACGAGTCGTTCCCGGGCGAGCACGCGCGCGTTCACGCCTTTCGGGGGTGCGCTGTCGGGCAGCCCGAGCACTGCCACGTCCATACGGCCCTCGCTGATCGCGGTGACGAACTCATCGCTACCGCCGCCTCGGAGCTTGATCCGCACCGCAGGGTGGGCGCGATGGAAGCGCCCGAGCGCAGCAGGTATATCGATGGCGGTCACCGTCGGAATCACACCGATGGTGAGACTGCCTCGAATCTGACCGTCCGCCTCCGCCGCCTCGGAGACCGCCCGTTCAGCCGCATCGAGACTCTCTCGTGCTCGCGCCAGGAATGCCTCTCCGGCGGCGGTGATCTCAACCCTACGGCTGGTGCGCGCGAACAACCTCACCCCGAGTTCGCGTTCGAGCGCCTTGATCTGGTGGCTCAGAGCGGACTGCACCACGAGACACCGCTCCGCAGCGCGAGTGAAACTGCGCTCCTCGGCCACCGCGACCACATACCGCATCTGCTGAAACTCCACACTTCAATGATTCCTGTTCATCACTGTCATGACAACAATGTCCTGGACTCATCAGAACGTCGGCCCCGACGATGTAACCATGAGCATCACGACCCCACCGCGCACGCCTCCAAGCCTGCAGGCAGGATCCACGCGCCGAGCGGGCTGGACGATACTGACTGCGCTGACCCCGATGGCATGGGGCACCACCTACATCGTGACAACGCACCTGCTGCCCGAGGGGCATCCTCTTTTCGCCGCGATGATGCGCTCGCTTCCCGCAGGTCTGATCGCGCTCCTGATCGCGAGGCAGTTGCCGCACGGTTCGTGGTGGTGGAAGAGCCTCGTGCTCGGCACCTTGAACATGGCCGCATTCTTCCCGCTGCTCTTCCTCGCAGCCCAGCAGCTGCCAGGCGGAGTAGCAGCCACGCTGGGTGCGGCACAGCCCATCGTTATCGCGTTCCTCGCCGTGGCGATCCTGCACGAGAAGCTCTCGCTCTGGCGAGTCACGTGGGGCGTGCTCGGCATGATCGGCGTTGCGCTCGTCGTCCTCGGCCCGAACGCTGCGATGTCGCCTCTTGGTATCCTCGCGGGCTTGGGCGGGGCCGTGTCGATGGGTATCGGCGTGGTGCTGACGAAGAAGTGGGGGCGCCCCGAAGGGGTATCCGCGGTCGGTCTGGCCGGGTGGCAGCTCACCGCGGCCGGTCTTGTCCTTCTGCTGCCGGCTCTGCTCATCGACGGCATTCCGCCCGGTATCGACGGCAAGGCCGTACTGGGGTATGCCTGGCTGGGATTGATCGGGGCGCTGCTGACCTACACCATCTGGTTCGCCGGCATCCGGCGTCTGCCTGTGACGGCGACCGCCCTGCTCGGCCTACTCTCTCCGCTCGTGGCGGCGGTGCTCGGCGCCGCGATCGCAGGTGAAGCCCTGACCCCGCTCCAACTTCTCGGCTTCGCCGCCGCACTCATCGCGATGGTCGCCGGTCAACTCCCGCCACCGAGGAAGAATGACCGCATCCGATCATGAGAGCCGCTGCATTCGGCGCGATCGGCATCGTCAGGAGCGCTATCGACACCGCAGCCGTTCACTGTCTGTTCGTGAGAGCGTGTCCGATGATCCGCGCGGCTTCGGAGAACGCGCTGGGGTTGGGGCCGGAGTAGTTCAGACGGAGATAGCGGCCGGTTGGCTCGGCGGGGAACCAATCGTCGCCTGCTGCGATGATGACCCCGCGAGCTTCGCATTCTCGGGCGAGCTGGAGCAGGTTCGTGTCGTCGGGCAGTCGCAGCCAGAGGTTCAGACCGCCGCGCGGTACAGCATCCAGGCGCGCCGTCGGAGCGTGCTCGCGGAGCGCGTCGACGAGGAGATTGCGGCGGCTGGTGAGCTGCTGCCGGAGCGAGCGCAGGTGCGTGCGCCAGGCCGGTTGTGTGACGACATCGACCGCGACGGCTTGCAGGGCGGAGCTGACGTACATCTCCTGAGCCTGCGTGTCCGCGAGAATGCGATCACGGGCGGGGCCGCGCGCGATCAGGCCCGCGACCCGGACGGACGGGGAGACGCTCTTGGTGAGTGAGCGGATGTAGACGACGTGACCGCTGTCGTCACGGGCGGCGACGGGGACGGAATCAGAAGTGATGCCGAAGTCGTGCGCCCAGTCGTCCTCGATGAGGAACGCGCCGTGCTCGCGCACGATCTCGAGTACGGCGTCACCCAGTTCCGCCGACCACTGTCCGCCGGTGGGGTTGGCGAAGTTCGGTTGCGCGTAGAACGCGCGTGCCCCGGTCTGCGCGAAGGCGCGGTCGAGGTCGTCGGGGTTCGGGCCGTGCGGCCCGGACGGGATGGGGACGAGTTGCACTCCGACCTGCGCGGCGGCGAGCATCGCCCCCCAATAGCTCGGTGACTCGACCAGCAGGGGACGTCCCGCCCCGACAAGAGTGCGGAAGAGGGTGCTGAGGCCACTCTGGCTACCCGGCAGGACCACCACATCCCTTGCGGCCGGGGCGGTGAGGCCCGTAGGAGTGATCGCGCCGAGTTCAGCGGCGAACCAGGACTGCAGCTCGGGCAGGCCCGCAGCGGGCGGGCGGCCCACTGCCGCCTCGCTCCGCGCAGCGCGAGCGAACGCGGCTCGCACCAGACGTTCGGGCAGCAGCTCCCTGTCGGGGTAGCCGGAGTGCAGAGCGATCACATCGTTCGGCGTCGTGCGCAGCGCCGCCGACGAGGCCGGGATGCGATGCTGCGGGGAGCCGAGCGCTGCCGTCTGCCAGCCGTAGTCGTTCGGACGGACTTCCCGGACCCCGCGCACGAACGTGCCGATGCCCGGGCGCGACTCGATCACACCCTGGCCGACGAGGGTGCGCAGTGCCTTCTGCACCGTGACCGGGCTGGCCTCGAACCGTGCGACGAGCTGCCGCGTCGACGGAAGCTGTGCACCCGCAGGAGCGGTCGCGACCCACTCACCGAGAGCGGACGCGATGCGGTCACTGCTACTGTAGGTCATGACGATCAAGGATACCGCTACTCTATCTTCTGCGAAACTGCTACCGATGTCTCGTGCCGGTCTGTGGTGGGGGCTGCTCGGCGTGACCGCGTTCTCTTTCACCGTGCCCTTCACGCGGGTCGCAGTCGAGAACGGGCACATGTCGGCTCTGTTCGTCGGGTCGGGCCGCGCTGTGATCGCGGCTATGCTCGCCGCGCTCGCCCTCGGGTTGACGCGGCAGAGACTCCCGCGCGGGAGGCAATGGATAAAAGTCGCGGTGGTCGCCGGCGGCGCGGTGGTCGGGTTCCCGCTGCTGACCTCGTTCGCTCTCACGACCGCGTCCGCGAGCCACGGGGCCGTCGTGATCGCGCTGCTGCCCGCAGCAACCGCGGTGATCGCCGTGCTGCGCACGGGGGAACGCCCCGCACGCTCGTTCTGGGTCGCTGCCGCGTTCGGCGCGGTCGCTGCGGTGGTATTCGCCGTGATCCAGGGTGGCGGTTTCGGCGGGCTGCACGTCTCCGACCTGCTGCTGTTCGCCGCCGTCGTCGTCTGCGCGGTCGGCTACGCGGAAGGCGGATTGCTCTCCCGCAGCATGGGGTCGTGGCAGACGATCTCGTGGGCGCTCGTGCTCGCCTCGCCGCTGATGATTCTGCTGACCGGCATCGCCGTGGTGCAGCAGCCTCCCCTGGGCACCGTCGTGGAGTGGGGCGCGTTCGCGTACCTCGCGGTGGTGAGCATGTTCCTCGGGTTCTTCGCCTGGTATCGCGGCCTCGCCATCGGCCCGATGGCACAGGTCAGCCAGGTGCAGCTCACTCAACCCGTGATGAACATCCTCTGGGCGGGCCTGCTGCTGGGCGAGCACATCGGCTGGCAGACCGTAACCGGCGGCATCGCCGTGATCGGCTGCGCACTGCTCGCAGTTCGCGCCCGCAACCGAGGGAACCAGGAAGGCGTGCGAAACACACTCCGTGCTAACCGATGACCGATCTCGGAGAGGTTAAGCGGCTGATCCGTGGCAACTCGCAGGCTCGATTGGGCTTGCAGGGGGTGCACCAGATCCGCAGCGTCTCATCGCCGACACCGCACCGCGGGGTGAGCGCACGATTCGACTGCGAGCGAGGCCCACCTCTCGGGCTTGACTGCAGTAAGCCATGCGCACGGTGCGGTATCGCAACTCCGGACTGAGCCGCTTGGGCATGCTCTTGTTCCCTTACTGAAACATGGAACGAGCCCCAGGGCGCTTCACCGCTATCCTCGGTGGCCAGCGTGTCTCGCACACACCCATGAGGCCGTCGAGCGGTCACGGAAGGGAGTCGCTAGGAATCGCCGAGCCGTGTTCTGGTCGATGACGCTCATTCGCGAGGATGACGATCTCGTCGTGGCCATGCTGCGACGAATCGTTCGAGGAGGTCGGCGAAGACGCGGGATTCGTCGGGCGTGAAGCTGGACAGCGCTTCGATCACGGCAGCCTGCCGAGTGGTGCGCATGTCATTCACGAGCGCCTTGCCCTGTGCGGTGAGGCGGATGAGAGCGTAGCGGGAGTCTTTGGGATCGGGCTGGCGTTCGATGAGCCCCTCGTCGAGCAGCTCGGTCGTCAGCCTGCTGGCGCGGGGGCGATCGACGCCGATCGACCCGGCGATCTCGGAGATCGCCATCCCATCCTCCGCATCCTCGAGGGCGTCGAGGTACCGGAAGCGGGCGGCGCTGGCTGGAGAGGCCGCAACAGAACCACCGCTCGATATTGTGCGATGCAGGCGACTCCCCTGCTGATCGCGTCGGATGCGCACGAGTGCCCGCTCGACTACCTCCTCCGGTTCACGCTTCGACATAACTGCAATACTACAACAGTTGTTACTTGACAAGTGTGTGCGGATGCGAGCAGGATAATTGCATGAATACAACTGATAGACGGGATCAGCCCCCGATCGGCCTCCTCCTTCGCAAACTGGACAACCTCCTCAACGAACGGTTCGAGCGAACCCTAGGAACACGGAGCGTCACCCGTCGCCAGTGGCAGTTGCTCCGCATCCTCGCTGACAACCCCGCCCACCTGGACGCCCTGAACGCGGCGGTCGCCCCCTTCCTCGATCTGGCCACGGGCGAATCCGCACAACAGCACCTCGACCCGCTGGTGAAACTGAGCTTGGTGACCTCGATGGACGATGTGTACGAACTCACCAGCCCAGGCGGCACATTGTTCGACAGCTTGGCCGAGGACGTGCAAACGACGCGCAGTCTCACCGTTCGGGGCCTTGCCGACGGCGAGTACGATCGCACCATCGCCAACCTCCAAGCAATGATCGCGAACCTGGAGGACGACGGATGAGTTGAATCGGCCTGACTTTCGTTCCGTTCTTCAAGCAAGTATGGAACACGATGAACAGGAAGTATTCGCCGGAGATGCGTGAGCGGGCGTTGCGGATGCTCGCGGAGACGCGGCCGTCGCACCCAACGATGATGAGCGCGGTCCGGCATGTCGCCGGGTTGCTCGGGATGAGCCCCGAGACGCTGCGGTTGTGGCAGCGCCGATACGAGGTCGACGCCGGGGTGAAGCCCGGGCTGATCACGGACGCGGCGGCGGAGATCAAGCGCCTGCAGAAGGAGAACGCCGAGCTGCGCAAGGCGAATGAGATCCTCAAGGCTGCGAGCGTGTTTTTCGCGAAGGAGCTCGACCGCCCCTGACCGAGATGATCCGGTTCATCAATAAACGTCGGGATCGTTTCGGGGTCGAGCTCATCTGCCGGGTCCTCAGACCGGCAGTTCAGGGGTTCCTCACTTCTCGCGGTTATCGCTCCGCGGTCGGTCGTGCGCCGTCGGCCAGGCAGCTGCGCGATGACCTGTTGGTGCCGGAGGTCGTGCGACTGCATGCGGAGAACTACGGCGTCTACGGGCGCCGGAAGATGCACACCCTGAAGCGCCGACAAGGCTGGAACATCGGCCGTGACCAGACCGAACGACTCATGCGCCTGGCCGACGTAGAGGGCGTGAAGCGGTCGAAGCGGGTCTTCACGACGAAGACCGATCGGACGCAGTCTCTGCCACAGGATCTCGTCAACCGGAGGTTCACGGCCGACGGCCCGCGCCGGCTCTGGGTCTGCGACGTCACCTACGTCGCGACATGGTCCGGGTTCGCCTACGTCGCGTTCGTCACCGACGTCTACTCGAGGCGCATCGTCGGATGGAACGTCGCCGCCACGCTCAAGGCCGAGATCCTGCCGCTGCGGGCCCTCGATATGGCCGCGTGGGACGCCGGCGGCGACCTCACCGGGCTCACCCACCACTCGGACCACGGCTCGAACTACATGGCGATGGTCTACACCGACCGGGTCGTCGAAATCGGCGCCGTCCCCTCCACCGGAACCGTCGGCGACTCGTTCGACAACGCGATAGCCGAGGCCGTGAACAACCTCTACAAGACCGAGCTGATCCGCCAGCAAGGACCCTGGCGGACCGTCGAGCAAGTAGAGCTCGCGACCCTCGAATGGGTGTGGTGGTGGAACAACCAACGCCTCCACGGAGAGCTCGACATGCGCACCCCGACCGAGGTCGAGGACACGTACTACGCTGACCACGAATCAGCCCAACCGGCACCCGCCGGACAAGGCTCACCATAGGAACGACAGTCAGGCCGATTCAAGTTGCCCCGTGTTAGCCTCCACATCGGGGCAGCCCAGAAAGCCGGCGAGGTACCCGACAACGACGAGCCGACTGAGCGACCGCGGTATCGGCACCGCTGACCCGGAGTGGTACTGCCCGCTGAGGATCAGCCTCCGCAGCTTCGAGTACAGCTGCAGCTTTGTCCGCCACCTTCCAATCAGCCAGGAGGGACACGAGCGGCGACTCGTGCAACACGGCCCGTTCAACCACTTTCAGGATGCCGATTGGCCAGCTCCAACACCGTCACGGCGCCGCCACTGGTACCGACGAATAGGACAGGCCCTGCGGTGAACCGGTCAACAAGCGCAGCAAGACCCTCGGCAAGCACCTCGGGCGTGGGTGCATCCATCCCTGGGACCGCCCGACTGCCACCGACACCACGCGGGGCGTGGGTGACGACGGCACAGGGGTCTGAAAGCTCATGCGCTAGCGGTGCGAAATCAGCCCGCCCGACCGGCGCACCGACAAGGAACAACAGAGGTCCCTCCCTCTGGACGCCGAAGGCAATCGTGCAATCTGTTCGGTCGAGAAGGTTCACCGAACCGGTGATCCGATCACTGAAGTCCATGATCTTCCGCGTAGCTACATCGCGCGCTCGTTCGAGCTCCTCGCGCCGATCCTGGACGCGACGGCGATGGCTGTCAGCAGCCCCACTCGAAGTCTGGCCAGATTAGCCGCCTTGTTGTTTACACCCGTGAACTGCGCGATATCAACCAGAGGCATCCCCATCTCACGGAGATGAAGCAGCATGCGGATCAGCTCGACGTCGGCCGCTTCCCAACCCTTCCGCTACAGGCCGGGGCGGCATCGTGCCTAGGTTCTAGTTTCACTCCACGGGCACCTTCTGGTGCACTCCGCGAGCGACAACGCCTAGCGGGACTGGTCCACTTCGACGGTAGCTGGATCCAGCAGATCGAGCGGGTGGACCAGCAAGTGACCACCCAGGAGAACGACGAAGCCCAGGTGAGAAAGGTGCTCTCACCTGGGCTTTTCTGTCGGGATGACAGGATTTGAACCTGCGACCCCTTGACCCCCAGTCAAGTGCGCTACCAAGCTGCGCCACATCCCGTTGTTTAGTTTTCGGACAGTCCCGCCGCTCTAACTCACCTGACCCCCAGTCAAGTGCGCTACCAAGCTGCGCCACAGCCCGCAATTGCATTTGCCTCCCTCAGGAAGGCAACTCGATAAGTCTAGCGCTACCGTTTGGTTCGCGCGAATCGAGCCGAGATCCCGGGCGCGTCAGCGGATCCGGCGCAGGATGAAGACGGGGATCACGCGCGTCGTCTTGCGCTGGTAGGCGGCGAAGCCCTCGCTCGCGGCCTCGAAGAGCCGCCATACGCGGTCCCGGTCGTCGCCCGTAAGGACCTCGGCCTCGACCCGCACGGTGCCGAGGTCCGGATCCTCGATCGTCGTCTCGGGGTGCGCTACCAGGTTGTGGAACCAGGCGGGGTTATCGTCGGCTCCCGCCTTCGACGCCGCGATGAACCACTCGCCGGCCGTCGGCCGCAACGCCATCACCGGCGTGACCCGCGCGGCACCGGTCCGCGCCCCGGTGTGGTGCAACAGGATGAGTTCGCGATCGAAGCCACCCGTCTTCACGGTGCCGCCGTTCTCGCGGAACTCGTCGATGATGTCCTGGTTCCAGCCCATGCACTCATCCTGCCAGCGACGCGTGCGCAACAATAGGGGGATGACCGAACCGACATCCGTGCGCTGCGACGTGTGGCTGTGGGCCGTGCGCGTCTACAAGACCCGGTCGGCCGCGACGACGGCGATCCGCGGAGGGCACGTGCGCGTCAATGGCGACCCGGTCAAGGCCGCCCATGCCGTGAAGATCGGCGACGAGGTGCGGGCGCGTATCAACGGTTTCGACAAGATCCTGAAGGTCGAGAAGCTTCTGCTCAAGCGCGTCGGCGCACCCATCGCGGCGACGGCCTATGCCGATCTGACCCCTCCCCCGCCGCCCCGCGAGTTCTATGCACCGATCGTGCACCGCGACCGCGGATCCGGCCGCCCCACGAAGCGCGAGCGCCGCGAGATCGACCGCCTCACGGGCCGCGACTCCCGCGACGATTGAGGGTCGCCGCAAGATCACAGTGCGGCGGGCACCCTAAGGGTGGCTACGCGTCAGCGAGGCGGGCGAGCGCGGCTCGCACATCGGGCCACGTCGACGCAAAGCCGGGGTGCAGCGGGTAGCTCTCGATCTCGTCGACCGGGACCCACTTCAGCTCAAGCGACTCGGGATCGCTGATGACCGGCTCGAACGGATCCACGACGACGGCGATGACCGTCGTGTAGCGCCACACGCCCACGTCGAACACGTGCTGGGCGCGCGGCACGACGGATCCGTCGGGCACGCCCGCTTCCTCCTGCGCCTCGCGGATCGCGCCCGTCACGGGCGATTCGCTCGCATCGTGCAGAGCCCCGCCCGGCAGGCCCCATGTGCCGCCGAAGTGGCTCCAACCGACGCGGTGCTGCATCAGCACGCCGCGCTCACGGTCGTAGGCGAGTAGCCCCGCGGCGCCGTAGAGGCCCCAGTATCGGGCGCCGTCCGCGCTCTCGACCCAGCCGTCCCCCGGATGGTGGGGCCGGAAGGGCATCGTCGCGGTCATGCACCCATGGTACGAGCGTCGCACGGTGCGCGGGCGGATCCGCGTAACTCGGTGACACACGGATCCGCTTCGCCGAGCGTCTCGGAATCGGCCGGGATCTGGTCGGATCCCCACAGATTCCAAGGTGGCCGCCGAACTCTGACACCCTCGACGACCCGGCGCATACGCGAAAGGGCGGCCCGAAGGCCGCCCCGCGAAAGAGTTATTTCTTCTTCCGACGCTCGCGCACGCGCATGTTCACGACGACCGGCGTGCCCTCGAAGGGGTAGACCTCGCGCAGGCGACGCTGGATGAATCGGCGGTAACCGGGATCCAGGAAGCCCGTCGTGAACAGCACGAAGGTCGGCGGGCGGGTACCGGCCTGCGTACCGAACAGGATCCGGGGCTGCTTGCCGCCGCGCAGCGGGTGCGGGTGCTCGGCCACCAGCTCGGTCAGGAAGGCGTTGAGCTTTCCGGTCGGGATGCGGCGATCCCAGTTCTCGAGCGCCTCCTCGAGGGCGGGAACGAGCTTGTCGAGGTGACGACCGGTCTTCGCCGAGATGTTGACGCGCGGGGCCCAGGCCACGTGCGCGAGATCCTTCTCGATCTCCTTCTCGAGGAAGTAGCGGCGCTCCTTGTCCTCCATCTCGGGAGTGTTGAGCATGTCCCACTTGTTGAAGGCGAGCACCAGCGCGCGACCCGACTCGAGCACGAGGTCGATGATGCGCACGTCCTGCTCGCTGATCGGCTCGGTCACGTCGAGGACGACGACCGCGACCTCGGCTTTCTCGAGGGCGGTCGAGGTGCGCAGGCTCGCGTAGAAGTCGGCGCCCTGGTGCATGTGCACGCGGCGGCGGATACCGGCGGTGTCGACGAAGGTCCACAGCTTGCCGCCGACCTCGACGATCTCGTCGACCGGGTCACGGGTGGTACCGGCGAGGTCGTTGACGACCACGCGCTCCTCGCCCGCCGACTTGTTGAGCAACGACGACTTGCCGACGTTCGGTCGGCCGATGATCGCGACGCGGCGCGGGCCACCGATCTCGTGCTTCGCAACCGCCGAGATCTCGGGGGTCTTCGCCATGACGGCGTCGAGCAGGTCGGCGACGCCGCGGCCGTGGATCGCCGAGATCGGGTACGGCTCGCCGAGCCCGAGGTTCCACAGCGGAGCGGCCTCGACCTCGTGCGAGGCATCGTCGATCTTGTTCGCGACGAGGAAGACCGGCTTCTTCGTCTTGCGGAGGAGCCGCACGACGTGCTCATCGGTCGCCGTCGCGCCGACCTTCGCGTCGACGACGAACAAGATCACGTCGGCCAGGTCGATCGCGATCTCGCTCTGCTGCGCGACCGAGCGGTCGATGCCCTTGGCGTCGGGCTCCCACCCACCCGTGTCGACGAGGGAGAAGCGGCGATCGAGCCACTCCGCCTTGTAGGTCACGCGGTCGCGCGTCACGCCCGGCACGTCCTCGACGACCGCCTCGCGGCGGCCGAGGATGCGATTCACGAGCTGCGACTTGCCCACGTTGGGGCGTCCGACGATCGCGACGACCGGCAGCGCGGGAAGGTACTCGTTGCCGTGCTCGTCGACCTGGATGCCGGCGAGCAGCTCGGCGTCGTCGTCTTCGAGCTCGTAGTCGGCGAGGCTCTGGCGCAGCGCCTCGGCGCGGGCCTCGATCAACTCGTCGTCGAGCTCCGCGAGGCGCTCGGCGAGGTCGTCGTTCGTCTCGTAGTCGTCGTCGTATTCAGCGGCCATCGCGGCCTTCCTCTCGTCGCTCGTCGATCACCGCGAGCACGGCGTCGACGGACTGGTCGAAGTTCAAGTGTGTCGTATCGACAGCCGTGACGCCCTCGGCGGCGTTCAGGAAATCGACGACGGTGGAATCGGATGCATCGCGCTGGCGCATGGCTTCAGCCACCTTCGCCACGTCTTCCGCGCCCATCTCCTTGCTGCGGCGCGCGGCGCGCACGTCGGGGTGGGCGGTGAGCAGGATCCGCGCGGGGGCGTCGGGCGCGACAACCGTCGTGATGTCGCGGCCCTCGACGATGACGCCGGGCAACGACGCCTCCGCGACGATCCTGCGGAACAGCTCGTTGATCTTCTCGCGCACGCTGAGCGTCTTCGCGACGCCCGCCACGGCGGCGGTCGTCTCGGGCGTGCGGATCGCCGCGGTCACGTCGGTCTCGCCGACCGCGATCGTGCGGACGTCGGGATCCAGCGAGATCCGCGGCTCGAAGCTCGCGAAACCGGCCTCGACCGCTGCGGGATCCGTCGTCTGGTCGCCGCGGCTCAGCACGTGCCAGGCCAGCGCCCGGTACACCGAGCCGGTGTCGAGATAGCCGAATCCGAGCCGGCGCGCGGCCTCCTTCGACACGCTCGACTTGCCGGATCCTGCGGGGCCGTCGATCCCCACGAAAAACGTCTCAGACATGCGCACCCGCAATCCTCCATCCGCGCGCCGACATCCCGTCGACGGCCCTCTGCAACGTCGCCGGATCGACCGAGATCTCGGCGAGGCCCAGCTGCGCACCCGGAGAGTGCTCGAGCCGGAAATCTTCCACGTTCACGTCAAGCTCGCCGAGGTCGCCGAACAGGCGACCCAGCTGGCCCGAGGCGTCATCGACCATGACCACGAAGGTCTCGAACATGCGGCGCTGGCCGTGCTTGCCCGGCAGCCGGCTCACGCCCACGTTGCCATCGCGGATCGCATCCGCGGCCGTGCGGCGAGCGCCCGCTGCGTCCGGATCCCGCAGCGCGTTCGCGACGCGCGCGAGGTCGGCGGCGATCAGGTCGAGCTGTTCGACGACGGGCGCGGCGTTGGCGGCGAGGATCTGCACCCACAGTTCGGGCGCGCTCGCGGCGATCCGCGTCGTGTCCCGCACGCCCTGGCCCGCGAGCGCGAGCGACATCTCGGGCGCCTCCGCGAAGCGCGCCGCGAGGAGCGAGGCGACGACCTGCGGCACGTGGGAGACGAGCGCGACGGAGCGGTCGTGCTCCTCGGGCGTCATCTCGATGGGCACGGCGCCGAGGTCGAGCGCAAGGTCCTCGATGAGGGCGAGGGCCTCGGCGGGCGTCTCGCCGTCGCGGCAGATCACCCACGGACGGCCGAGGAAGATGTCGGCACGCGCCGAGATCGCTCCCCCGCGTTCGCGCCCCGCCATGGGGTGCGAACCGATGTAGTTCACGAGGCTCACCCCGCGACGCCTGAGCTCGCGCAATGGCTCGAGCTTGACGCTGGCGACGTCGGTGACGACGGCGCGCGGGTAGCGCTCGAGTTCTGCGGCGACCGTGTCGGCGACTACGTCGGGCGGCGTGCAGACGACCACGAGGTCCGGGTCGTCGCCGTCGGCCGCGGCACGACCCGCGCCGTAGTCGATCGCGAGGCGCAGCTGCGCCGGTGAGGCGTCGGCGAGGATGACGTCGACGCCGTTCTTCACGAGCGCGTGTCCGATACTGGACCCCAGCAGGCCTGCGCCGACGATGCGCACGGATCCGGACACGCGCGCCAGCTTGCCGGGCACGAGATCGGTCACTTCTGCGCCTCCGCCTCGCGGCCGAGCGTCAGCAGGGCGCCGCGCTCTTCCTTCGTCAGCTCGCGCATCTCGCCCGTGCGGAGCGGGCCGAGGTGCAGCGGGCCGAACTGCCGGCGCACGAGCTCGACGACGGGGTGGCCGACCTTCGCCATCATGCGACGGACGATACGGTTTCGGCCCGAGTGCAGGGTCAGTTCGACGAGGCTCGTGCCGCGCGACACGTCGAGGATCCGTGCCTTGTCGGCCGCGATGGGCCCGTCCTCGAGCTCGATACCGCGCACGAGCTGCTGCACGGTGGATCCGCGCACCTCGCCCTTGACCTTCGCGATGTAGACCTTCGTCACACCGAAGCGAGGGTGCGCCAGCACGTTCGCGAGCTCGCCGTCGTTGGTGAGCACGAGCAGTCCGGAGGTGTCGCCGTCGAGGCGCCCGACGTTGTAGATGCGCTCGTCGAACTCGCGCGTGAACTCGCGCAGGTCGGGGCGCCCCTGTTCGTCCTTCATCGTGCTCATCACGCCGCGCGGCTTGTTGAGCATGACGTAACGCTTCGAGACGTCGAGCTGCACGGCCTGGCCGTCGACGTCGACGAGGTCGACCTCGGGATCGATGCGAGAGCCGAGTTCGGTCACGACCTGGCCGTTGACGCGCACGCGCCCCTCGGCGATCAGGTTCTCGGACACGCGACGCGACGCGACCCCCGCGTTCGCGAGCACCTTCTGCAGGCGCACGCCCTCCGCGGATCCTTCGCTCTGGCTCACCGTGTCCCACTTCCTGCTGGAATAGCCGTGCCATATCCGCCTCAAGTGGGACATGGTTCTTTCTATCTTGGCGGATCCGGCTGGTTAAATGCCGTCGAGATCGTCGAAGCCGTTCGAGCCGTCGTCGAGGAGCGGCGAGATGTGGGGCAGTTCGTCGAGCGACGAGATGCCGAGCTTCTCGAGCAGGAGGTCGGTCGTGACGTACAGCATGGCACCCGTGTCCGGATCTGTGTGGGCCTCGGTGATGAGGCCGCGGCCCAGCAGCGTGCGCACCACGCCGTCGACGTTCACGGCGCGGATCTGCGCGACCTGCGAGCGCGAGACGGGTTGCTTGTAGGCGATCACGGCGAGCGTCTCAAGCGCCGCCTGCGACAGCCGGGCGGGGGCCTGGCTCCCGACGAACTCGGTCACGACCTGGTCCAGGTCTGAGCGCACGTAGATGCGCCAACCGCTCGCGACCTCGCGCAGCTCGAAGCCGCGCTGGGGGCCGGATCCGCGACCGTCATAGTCGTCGCGGAGTGCCGCGAGCGCCCGCCGCACCTCACGGAGCGGGGATCCGACGGCCGCGGCGAGCGCCGTCGCACTCATGGGCTCGTCGGCGACGATCAGCATCGCTTCGAGACGGCGGTTCAGCTCGTCATTCATAGTCGCTCCCCAAGCTTGCGAGCATGTCGTCGCTCCACTCCTCCGCGATCCACTTGACGGTCAGCTCCCCGAGCGGCTCGATCTGCTCGAACGACACGGCCGCGTGCCGGTAAAGCTCGAGGATCGCGATGAAACGGGCGACCACGACGCCCTTCTCCGGGGATCCCGCGACGAGCTCGCGGAACGTGAGGGATCCGTGCGTGCGCAGGCTCGAGACGACGATCGCGGCCTGCTCGCGGATGGACACGCGTGGGGCGTGCAGGTGCGTGAGCCCGACCGTCGGGATCTCGCGCGGAGTGAGGGCAAGGGTCGCGAGCGCCGCGAAATCGTCCGGCGAGAGCTTCCACGATAGTTCCGGTGTCGTGGCGCGATACTTCTGTTCGAGGGGCACAGCGCGGGCATGCCGGGCGTCCTCCACTCGGATCCGCTCGGCGAACCACGCGGAGACCTCCTTGAACGCGCGGTACTGCAGCAGGCGTGCGAAGAGAAGGTCGCGCGCCTCAAGCAGCGCGACCGACTCCGCATCGACGAGCTCGCCCTGCGGCAGCAGGCCCGCGACCTTCATGTCCAGGAGCGTCGCGGCGACGACGAGGAACTCGCTCGCCTCGTCGAGGTCGGCATCGGCCGCCGAGAGGTAGGAGATGAACTCCTCGGTCACGGCCGAGAGGGCCACCTCGGTGATATCGAGCTCGCGCTTGCCGATGAGGCTCAGCAAGAGGTCGAAAGGGCCGTCGAAGTTCGACAGGGAGACGCGAAAACCGGGCTCGGTTTCCGCTTCCATCACGCCGGCGCGGGGCGACGCGATGCCCCGAAGGGTGTCGTCAGGCGACGGCATCGCGACGCATCACCGCGCCGCGACGCTTCGGCGCAGTGTCCGCTCGGCGAAATGTGTGGGTCATGCGACCGCGCCACGGTCCACGAGCTCGCGGGCCAGGCGCAGATACGCCTGCGCGGCCGGGTGTTGCGGCGCGTACTCGATGATCGGTACGCCGGAGACGCTCGCGTCGGGGAACTTCACGGTACGGCCGATGACGGTCTCGAACACCTTGTCGCCGAAGGTCTCGACGATGCGCTCGAGAACCTCGCGCGAGTGCAGCGTGCGCGAGTCGTACATGGTGGCGAGCAGGCCGTCGAGCTCGAGCGACGGGTTCAGGCGATCCTGCACCTTCTCGATCGTCTCGATCAGCAGGGCGACGCCGCGCAGCGCGAAGAACTCGCACTCGAGCGGGATCAGCACGCCGTGCGCCGCCGTGAGGGCGTTCACCGTCAGCAGGCCGAGCGACGGCTGGCAGTCGATGAGGATGACGTCGTATTCCTTGACGACCTTGCTGAGCACGCGGGCGAGGATCATCTCGCGCGCGACCTCGTTGACGAGGTGCACCTCGGCGGCCGACAGGTCGATGTTCGCCGGCATGACGTCGAGGCCCTCGACGTGCGTGTGCACGATCGCGTCGTGCGCATCGCGCTTCGTGTCGAGCATGAGGTCGTAGATCGTCGTCATGTCGTGCGTGTTGATGCCGAGGCCCGCCGACAGCGCGCCCTGAGGGTCGAAGTCGACCGCGAGCACCTTGCGTCCGTACTCGGCGAGCGAGGCCGCGAGGTTGATACTCGTGGTCGTCTTGCCGACGCCGCCCTTCTGGTTGCAGAGGGCGATGATGCGGGCGGGGCCGTGGCGATCAAGCTTCGCGGGGGTCGCAAACCCGTTGTAGGGGCGGCCCGTAGGGCCGATAACGACGTCGTCGTTCTTCTTCGCCACCGATGTTCCTCCTGACACGCTCCAACGAGTGTATCCGCACCGTTACATACGAGCGCGCAGTTTCCCCCGCGGTTTGCGGATCCGGGCGCGTCGGAACGCCCGGATCCGCGCGGTCACCCGCCGGCGCGAAGCGCGGTGATCGGCTCGATCCGCGAGGCGCGGCGCGCCGGATACCATCCGGAGATCCAGCCCACGAGGGCGCCGACGACGACGCCCGCGATCGCGACGAACGGATCCACGACCGCCGTCCACTGCTGAATCGCGGCGACGCCGACGACGGCCAGCACGCCGAGCGCCGCGCCGATGAGGCCGCCGAGCACCCCGATCACGATCGACTCGACCGTGAACTGGGCCGCGATCTGCCGCCTGGTCGCGCCGAGGGCACGGCGCAGGCCGATCTCGCCCGTACGCTCGGTCACTGACAGCAGCGTGACGTTGGCGATGCCGAGGCCACCAGCGAGAAGCGAGACGGCACCGACGATCAGGAAGATGACGTTCACGTCGCCCTGCACAGCGTTGCCGAGGGCCGAGCCCGCCTGCGGTGCGCGCACCTTGAGCGATTCTGGATCCTCGCTCGCAAGCGCGAGAGGCGCCTGCTCGGCGATCTGCGGGCCCGCGCCGACGGCGATGTGCACGATCGCCTCACCAGGTGCCACGAGGCCGAGGTCGTGCCGGGCCGTCCCCGTCGGAAGGATGACGGCATCGCGCAGATCGCCGTGCGTCTGCAGCTCGCCCACGATCCCGATCACCGCGTAGGCCGTGCCGTCGATGAAGATGGACGGCTGGCTGTCGACGCGGGCGATGTTGAGTTTCTCGGCGACCCGCGATCCGAGCACGGCGACGCGGTCGCCGCGCGCATCGTGGCCGTCGTCGAACATCCGGCCCGTCTGCATCTCCCCGCCCACGACGTCGAGCAACTCCGCCGAGGCGGCGCGCACGGGCGGCACGGACCTCGACGGCGCCGACGGATCGTTCAGCGGAACGGAGGTGATGGCGGCACCCTCGGCGAGCGAGACCTCGCTGATGAGGGCGGCACCTTCGACCCCCGCGAGACGCTCGAGACGCTCGGGCGCGTCCCACGGGATCCGCCCGAGAGCACCGCTGTTCTCGCCGAACGATGCCGTCTCGGGCTCGATCGAGACCTGCGTGGATGCGACCTGGTTGAACTGGCTGGAGATCTGACCGGCCGCCGTCTGAGCAAAGCCCCAGGTCGCGACCAGGGAGCCGATGCCGAGCACGGTTCCGAGAATCGTCATGACGAGGCGGCCCGGGCGCGAACCGATGTCGCTCGTCGCCTCCGTCACGAGGTCGCTCGCTGAGAAGCGGTCGGCGCGGTCGACGGTGCGCAGGAGGTCCCCCGTATCGGCGACGGCGGCGCGCTGCTTCTTACGCCACTTCATCACGGCACCTCGCTCAGTCGTCCGTCGGAGATCCGCACGCTGCGGGCGGCGCGCTCGGCGACGGCCTGATCGTGCGTGATGATCACGAGGGTGAGCCCGTCGGCGTTGAGGTCCTCGAACAGCTCCATGACCTCGCCCGACGTGCGCTGATCGAGGCTACCGGTGGGTTCGTCCGCGAGCAGGAGCTGCGGATCCGAGACCACCGCGCGTGCGATCGCGACGCGCTGCTTCTCACCGCCCGAGAGGGTGCCGGGAAAGAACGTGCGGCGATGGCCCAGGCCGACGCGGTCGAGGGCGTCCTCGGCGCGGCGGGCGCGCTCCGCGCGCGGCACGCCGCTGTACGTCATCGGCATCATGACGTTGTCGAAGACGGTGCGCCGCGACATCAAATGGAACGACTGGAACACGAATCCGATCGCCTGCGCCCGCACGGCGGCGCGCTGGTCCTCCGTCAGGTCGCTCGTCGGCGTGCCGCCGAGGCGGTACTCGCCGACCGTCGGCCGATCGAGCAGACCGAGGATGTTGAGCATCGTCGACTTGCCGGATCCGGACGGACCGACGATTGAGACGTACTCCCCCGCGTCGATCGAGAGGTTCGCGCCTTTGAGCGCCTGGACCTCGGGCGGGCCGGGGAATGATCTCGTCACATCGCGCAGCTCGACGAGCGCGGTCACGAACCCACCACCACGAGGTCGCCCTCGTCGAGCTCGCCCTCGGTCGGTGTGACCTCGACGTAGCCTCCCGAGGCGAGGCCCGTTTCGACCGTCACGATCCGGGTCTCGGCCGCGTCGCCGTCTCGGGGGTCACCCTCGACGACCTCCACGCGCGACTCGCCGCCCGGGCCGGCCGTCAGCGCCGCGTAAGGCACCGAGAGGACCTCACCGTCGGTCGCACCGACGGGGATGTTCACGCGCACGTTCTCTCCGCGCAGCGCGTCGAGCTGCTCCGGTGTCAGGGGGTCCGGCTCGAGCACGATCTTCACGCGGCCGCCGTCGCCCTTGCCGATCGAGGTGATCGTCGCGGGATGCTCCTCGCCGCTCGGCAGCTCGAAACTCGCGGCCATGCCCTCTTCCAGGAGCTGAGACTCGGTCTCGCCTGCGCTCGCCGTCAGCTGCACGGTCGCGCCGGAAACGGTCATCGCCGCCGCCTCGACGCTGTCGCCGCGCGATACCGCCACGTCGTCGACGCGACGCGGCAGCTCGCTCAGGAACAGCACCTCGCTCGCCGGCAGGTAGGGCTGGACGGCTTCTCGTGCGACGGTCAGCTGCTCCTGCGCAGCGGCCAGGGCCTCGTTCGCCGCGTCGATCATGCGCTGCTCGGCGCTCGTGTCCGCCGCGACGTCGAGCTGAGCGCGCTGAAGCTTCGCGATCTCCATCTGGTTGCGCGCGTCCGAGGAGTCCTCGCCCGCGCTCTCGAGCTCCTTCACCTGGCGCCAGGCCGCATCGACCGCGCCATCCGCTTCCCGGATCTCGATCTCGCTCGGGCCCTTCTGCGCCTCCGCGAGCGTCGTCTGGGCGTCGGCGACCTGCTGCTGCGCATCGCGTACGCCGGCCTCGGCGGCGACGACCGCATCGGCGGCGCCATCCTCGGGCTCGGGCACGGTGTAGCCCGCCTGGTCGTACAGCGCGGCGACGGCGTTCGCGGTCGCCTGATCGAACACGTCCGACGAGGCGTCGCCCGCGTCGATGCCGACCGCCGCGAGGGACTCCTTGAGCTGGGTGACGTCCGGTCCGGACGCCCCGATGCGCAGCGTGCGATAGGCGGGCAGCTCTCCCGGTAGCACGATCACCGGGCGTCCGGTCACCTCGAGCGCCACGGAGAGCGGGCCGAGTTCGGCGCCGCGCTCGGGCACCTGTCCCGTCACGATCGCGGCGCCTTCGAACGACGACGTGTCGATCTTGAGCTCGACGGCGTCGTCGTAGCCGACGTCGCCGCGAATCGTCACGTCGTTGTTCAGCTCGCCGAACTCGACGGGAACCGTCACGAGCCCCGGTTCAGGGGCCTCCTCGCCCGCGGCACGGTCGAAGGGCGAGACCACGAACCGCCCGAGCGCGATACCGCCGCCCAGCGCCACGACCGCGATCAGCGCCGTGACCCAGAGGCCGCGGTTGCCGCGCACGACGCGACCCCAGCCGCCGGATCCCTTCACAGCGCCCTTCTCGGCGGGTTCTGTCTCCGCCACCTCGTCGCCGACCTCGTCGAAGATGCCGTCCTTCTCGACGAGCTCGACGACGTCGTCGTCACCGGAACCGTTCTTCTTGCGACGCAACACCATCACATGACCTGCTCTGCGGCGGCGCGGAACGCCTCGAGCTCGGTCTTGTTGTCTTCGATGAACTGCTCCTCGAGCTCGAACTGGGCCTTGAGCATCGCGTTGTTGTAGTCGGTCTTGTCGCGGCATTCGAGGTCGGCCAGGGCGGTCTCGACCTCCTCCTTGGCCGCTTCCTTCCACTCATCCGACTTCATCGGATCGTTCGACTCGTAGTAGGCGTTGATCTCCTCTTCGGTCGCGTCGTCCCAATCGGGCTCTTCGCCGTACGCGTTGTCGTAGATCTCGCTCTGCTTGTCGTAGAACTTCTGCTGCGCGTCCTCGTGCGAGTCGAACCCGCCGAAGTCGGCCTTCTCCATGCACGCGGCCCACTCGTCGGTGAGTTCGACGACGGCGTCGAGGTCGGCGGTCTTCTCGTAGAGCTCGCTCATGTCGTTCATCAGGGGCTCGTACTGCTCGTAGAGCTCCGTGAGCGCGTCGTTGTTGTAGACCTCGTTGGAGGCGTCGCCCTGGCATCCCATGTCGAGCGAGTTCCAGTCGAACTCGGGGTCGTTCATCTGCTCTTCGGTCGGCGACTCTCCCGAGAGCGCCTCGTAGTAGGCCTCGCGCTCCGACTCGCTGAGCGCTTCGACATAGGCCTCGTTGGGGTCGGTGAACTCCTCGCCCTCCTCCGGGACGTCGGTCATGCCCGGCCAGTCGAAGACGCCGTAGCCGTACTTCTCGACCCACTCGCGCTTGTCCGGCTCCCATTCGTTGCCGTCATCGCTGCCGTACCAGACGTTCGAGTTCTCGCCCGTCAGCGGAATGTACTCGAAGCCCTGCTCCTGCATGCACGCGGCGGTGGCCTCCTCGACCAGGACGTTCTGCGCCTCGGCCTCGTCCTGCATGTCCTCAGGAGAGACGTCGCCGCCGTAGAGCGCCGACATGTACTCGTTCAGCGGCGAATCCTCGTAGCTGAGCTGCTCCTTCTCACCCCCACCGAAGACACTGCTGATGGCGCCACATCCCGAGAGGGTGAGACCGAGAACGGCCGTGGTGGCAAGGATCGTGATCGGGCGGAGGGTGCGCATGAGATTCCTGACTGGCGTGCTGTCGCCGTTAGTGCGGGCTTGTCCCATCCTCAGCTTTGCAGAGTATTTTCCGTTCGGCATCCGTCAAAAGGATGATGTGTCCGAAGCGATATCCGTCCGGGGATCGACGCGCCAAGGCACGCAGCACATCCGCGAGCCGCCACCATGCACCCCGTCGCGCAGCGCGGGTCGCGCGCGAAGCGCGCAAAGAACACAGGTTGCGCGCAGCGCATCCGCGAGCCGTCGTCAGACGGCTCGCGGATGCGCGCTCTGATACATGTCGCGGAGCGTATCGGCCGACACATGCGTATAGATCTGGGTCGTGGCAACCGAGGCATGGCCGAGGAGCTCCTGCACGACGCGCACGTCCGCACCGCCCTGCAGCAGGTGGGTGGCGAAGGAGTGGCGCAGGGTGTGGGGGGAGACGTGCGCCGTCAGCTGGGCCTTGTCCGCCGCGGCCTGGATCACGAGCCACGCGCTCTGGCGCGAGAGGGGTCGGCCTCGCGCGCCGAGGAAGAGCTTCGGGGTCGCGGAGCCCTTCGCGGCGAGCGCCGGCCGCACGCGCGTGAGATAGGCGTCGATGGCCGCTTGGGCGAAGGATCCGAGGGGAACGATCCGTTCCTTGTTGCCCTTGCCGCGCAGGCGCAAGATGTCGCCGTGGCGCATGTCGTCGACGTCGAGGCCGATCGCCTCGCTGACGCGGGCGCCGGTCGCGTAGAGCAGCTCGAGGAGGGCGCGGTCGCGGATGCCGATGGGATCCTCCGCGCTCGGCGCATCGAGGAGCGCCTCGACCTGCTCGATCGTGAGCGCTTTCGGGAGCTTCTGCGGCTGTTTCGGAGGTACGAGCTTCGTGGTCGGGTCCGTGACGGCCTCACCCTCGCGCGCGAGGAAGCGGTGCAGCCCACGCACGGAGGATTGCAGGCGCGCGAGCGAGCTCGCGGCGGGCGGCGGGTCCGCCGTCGCGGCGTGCTCGGCGAAGGCCCGCACAGTGTCCGGGCCGACCGCATCGGTGTCGTCGATGTCGCGCTCCGCGAGCCAGGCGGCGTAACCGGCGAGATCTCGCCGGTACGCCGCCACGGTGTTGTCGCTCAACCCGCGCTCGATGGAGATGTGGCGCAGGTAGCTGTCGATCGCGCGATCGAGCCGCATCGTCTCGTCAGAGGCCGCGGCGGCGGGCCGCCATGAGCACGCCGATCGTCATGATGCCGTTGTGCAGGCGCCCCTCGGCGATACCGTCGAGAACCTCGGCAACGGGGACCCATGCCTTGCGGATGTCCGCTTCCTCGTCGTCGCGGTCGAAGACCTCACCCGTCGAGCGAACACCCGTCGCGAGGAAGATGCGCACGAACTCCTCGGAGCCGCCGGGCGACACCGCGAAGTTGCCGAGGTCCTCCCAGTGGTCGGCCTCGAGGTCGGCCTCCTCCGCGAGCTCGCGCGCCGCGGCGGCCTGGGGATCCTCGCCGGCGACGTCGAGCAGACCCGCCGGGATCTCCCAATCGCGCATGCGGATCGGGTGGCGGTACTGCTGGATCAGGAGGACCCGACCCTCGTCGTCGATGGCGACGACCGCGACGGCGCCCGTGTGGTCGAGGTAGTGCCTCACGAGCGACGCGTTACCGTATCGGAACGTGTCTTCGCGGACATCCCAGACGTAGCCGTTGTAGACGGTCTCGCTGCGCGTGACCTCGACGTCGAACGGCTCGTCGCGGAGCGTGGTCACTCAGCGACCTCGAACAGCTCGCTCGAGCTGGCGCGCTCGATGGCCGCACCGACGAGACCGCGGAAAAGCGGGTGAGCCTCGGTCGGGCGCGACCGCAGCTCGGGGTGAGCCTGGGTGGCGATGTAGTAGGGGTGCGTGTCCCGGGGAAGCTCGACGAACTCGACGAGGTCGAGGTCGGGGTTCAGGCCGGAGAACACGAGGCCCGCCGCGGCGATCTGGTCGCGGTAGCGGTTGTTGACCTCATAACGGTGGCGGTGACGCTCCTCGACGTCGGTCGCACCGTAGACCTCCGCGGCGATCGAGCCCTCAGCGAGCTTCGCCGGGTACAGGCCCAGGCGCATGGTGCCGCCCAGGTCGCCGCCATCGAGGATCTCGACCTGCTCTTCCATCGTCGCTATGACGGGGACGGGCGTCGCGGGATCGAACTCGGTCGAGCTCGCGCCGGCGAGCCCCGCGACGTTGCGCGCGTACTCGATGACCATGCCCTGCATGCCGAGGCAGATGCCGAGCGTCGGGATGCCCTGCTCGCGGGTGAACTTCAGCGCGCCGAGCTTGCCCTCGATGCCGCGGATGCCGAAGCCGCCGGGTACGACGATGCCGTCCAGGTCGGCGAGGTTCTCGCGGGCGCCCTCCTCGGTCTCACAGAGGTCCGAGGGGATCCACCGGATGCCGACCTTCGCGCCGTGCGCGAAGCCGCCGGCCTTGATCGCCTCGGTGACCGAGAGGTAGGCGTCGGGCAGGTCGATGTACTTGCCGACGAGGCCGATCGTGATCTCGTGCTTCGGGTGGTGCACGGCGTCGAGCACGCGCTGCCAGCGGCTCCAGTCGACTTCTCCGGCCTTGCCGTCGAGGCCGAGCTTCTTGATGATGACGCTGTCGAGGCCCTGCGTGTTGAGGGTCGTCGGAATGTCGTAGATGCTCGGGAGGTCGACCGTGTTGACGACGGAGTCGGCGTCGACGTCGCACATGAGCGCGATCTTGTTGAGGTTCGACTCGGTCACGGGGCGGTCGCTGCGCAGCACGAGCGCGTCGGGCTGGATGCCCACCTGGCGCAGGGCCGCGACGGAGTGCTGCGTCGGCTTGGTCTTCTGCTCGCCCGAGGCGCCCATGAAGGGGACCAGCGAGACGTGCACGAAGAAGACGTTGCCCCGTCCGAGTTCGTGGCGCAGCTGACGTGCCGCCTCAAGGAACGGCTGCGACTCGATGTCGCCGACGGTGCCGCCGACCTCGGTGATGATGACGTCGGGCTTGCGCTCGGCCTCGGCCTGCAGGCGCATGCGGCGCTTGATTTCGTCGGTGATGTGCGGAATGACCTGCACGGTGTCGCCGAGGTACTCGCCGCGTCGCTCGCGCTCGATGACCTTCGAATAGATCTGGCCCGTCGTGACGTTGGCCGCCTGCGAGAGGTTCACGTCGAGGAAGCGCTCGTAGTGTCCGATGTCGAGGTCCGTCTCAGCGCCGTCGTCGGTGACGAAGACCTCGCCATGCTGGAACGGGTTCATCGTTCCCGGGTCGACGTTGAGGTACGGGTCGAGCTTCTGCATCACGACGTGCAGGCCGCGTGCCGTCAGCAGGTTGCCGAGGCTTGCCGCGGTGAGTCCCTTACCGAGGGAGGAGACGACACCGCCCGTCACGAAAATCTGCTTGGTCATGGTGTCGGTAATCGCCGCGTCAGAAGTCTGCATCACGGGCTTCGATCCTATCCCCCGAGTCCGGGCTCAAGATGTGTGCGTCTGAGTCGCACGCTGAGAAAGCACTGAGCACGAGCATACTCACCCCGCTCGCGCGGCGGGGGCCGTGCCCCGTCGCCACACGACAATATTGACGGAGATCGCGAGGCCGATGTTCATGAGCATGAGGATCCCCGGCAGGACGAACCAGGGCTCATCGCCATGTGCCTCGATGGACCCCCACATCCAGGTCACGATGCTCGCGGCCGTGAAGCCGATCGTGATCAGGCTCACTGCCTCGCGCGCAAGACCGCGCCGTGGCTGCCGCCACAGCCCCAGCAGTCCCACGACGACCGCCGGGATGGCGAAGACGTACTGGATCCAGGTCGGGAACGCGTCGGCGATGCGCATCGCGCGCCACTCGTCGCGGGTTCCCGCATCCGCGAACTCACCCTCGTCGAAGATCAGCTGGATGCCCGCGTCCGAGTCTTCGTGGTCCGTGTCGATGCCGTACTCGCCCGGGGCGGCGAGAACGATCGTGGCGGTGTCGCCCGATCGCGTCGCCGCGACAGCGAGGTCCTCCCGCTGTCGGCGATCGAGCTCCCACCCCGTCGCGTCGCCGAGCGCACGCGAGGCGATCTCCTCGTCGATCGTGAGGCTCGCGCGGGCCGTCTCCAGCGGGGTGTCGTAGGCATCCCAGTCCCAATCCCAGCCGGGGGCGACGGCCGCCCAGCGGATCCGTTGTTGCCAGCCCTCGGACGTCTTCACCGTCGCGACAGGAGACGCGACCTCGTAGTCGATCTCCACGCGGTGTTCGCCCGGCCAGGCAGCGTCGATGCGGGTGCGCATCATGGCGTGGTCGGTCTGGGTCCGCGGAGCGGCGACGCGCGATTGTTCGAAGGGCACGGGCTCGCCGTCGACGCGCACCTCGGTGACCGCGAGGCGGGTGTCGTGACCGTCGACGTGGTCGTGCCAGTCGCGGAAGACCTGCGGGACGGTGCCGGCATCGAGCACGGTCACGTCGAGCGTCTCGGTCACTTCGAGGCGCGGCGCGCCGTCGACGACTGTGAGGGTCGCCTGAGCATCGAAGTTCTGCACGCTCGTGCCGTAGTGCCCCGGCGGGTCGAGCTCGTAGACGGCGCTTCCGGGGGTGTCGCTCGTCGGGCCGGGGAAGACCGATACGATCGCGATCGCGGCGCCGAGCGCGAGCGCGGGCGTCACGCGCACGGCTGCCCGGAGAAGCGGCAGTCCGCGCGGAGTGCTATCGCGCGGGATGCCCGCCTCATCGAGCGCGCGCTGGGCGATCCGCGCGGCCTCGCGGCGCGAGCGGAACATGACCGCGTACGGCAGCAGCGGATCCTTGAGGTCCACCAGTTCGCCGATGTTCGCGCTCTCGTCGTAAAGCCGGATCCCCTCGACGAAGTCGCGGAGCTTCGCCCCGCGCGCGGTCAACGGTGTGGCCGTGAGCACGACGGCGCACGCGACGATCGCGAGCACGACGACGAGGAGCGTCGCCAGCACCGGCCACCATTCGAGCCCGATCCGCTCCTGTCCCGCCAGCTGCCGGGCAAGCGCGAGCTG
>Ga0164243_10002256_pt1 | contig 32065 bp, 49 predicted proteins | sample OricompcompostOP_FD_108781 | JGI IMG/M metagenome (GOLD analysis project Ga0164243, IMG submission 108781) | Organic Plus compost microbial communities from Emeryville, California, USA - Original compost - Organic plus compost (OP) | ecosystem: Engineered > Solid waste > Mixed feedstock >... | reverse complement strand
CGCGCCCTGATAGCCAGATGCGGTGGCCGCGCCCTGATAGCCAGATGCGGTGGCCGCGCCCTGATCGCCAGATGCGGTGGCCGCGCCCTGATAGCCAGATGCGGTGGCCGCGCCCCGAGTGCCAGATGCGGTGGCGCCTTCCTCGATTTTGGCGCGCGCGACCGTGAATGCGACAGCCTCGTTGATTAGTTCGGTCAACGAGAGCTCGCGAACGACCTTGATAGTGCGTGCGGCGGTTTTGTCGCCATCAACGTCTAGGTCGCCTGACAATTCGACCTGGCAGTACCGAGTACCGTCGATCGCTGGATAGTACTGCAGTACCGATGTGGGGTGCTCGCAGGCGTGAAAGCCGTTACGGCACGCACGAACCTCGCCATCTACCGAATATGTCTTGCCAAGCTCGAACTGGAACGGCGTTCCGCTAGGGTTGCAGACCAGATTTTTGTCAAAGCCCTTGTAGGCGATGACGGGTCCGGTTTGGACATCGGTGGTCTTGGTCTTCTTAGCCATCATGCGGCCTCATCATGTTCGAGGGGAAGGGCGGCATGTGCCGCGTTGAGCTTGTCCGCGAGCGCAGAAGCCTCGTGGGCCCGGAGCAGCGGCAGGCCAGCGAAGCGCTCGCCGTGCCTGTCCCATGCCCTTGTGTAGGTGTGCTCAAGGCCATCAAAGGTGTACTTGCGGCCGAGAACGGTCCAACCAGGAGTGCCGGTCAGGGGACCAAAGGAGCGCACCGCAGCGAAGGGCGGGATGCCGCGCACTTCGACCTTGAGGACATCGCCACGAAAGGTGAGATCGACGGTGAGCGTGATTTCGCGCGCCTTGTCTGCAGCGATCCGGATCGCATCTTCGCGGCCCTTGGCCTCTATCGCGGCGATTGCTCTTTCAACGGCATCCATTTGCGGCTCCATCAGTTTGATGGAATGAGTATGAGAAACTCATAATCTGATGTCAACAGAAATTATGAGAAAGTCATAAAATGTGGCGGTGAGGATGGCGGCCAGCGAATCGACCTGCTACAACAGGCTGTCACCGCAGTGATGCTTGAAAGAGGGCGGGCAAAACAAAACCCCGCCGAAGCGGGGTTAAATGATGAAGCTGCCTGGCCTAGGGTTTTGGACCGTCATCGGGGCCGCGTGGCTCGCTTCCGGTTACGTGGCTAGCGCGCGCCTGCGATATGAAGTTCAAGAAGAACACATATATCGCGCCAGCGAAGAGGCAGGCGGAAATCAATATCGGTGTGTTAATGTCAAGCGTGGGCTCGTTAATGAGCCCCTCGGTCAAATCTCTAGCGCCGTTGATCCCGCTATACCAGCCAAATTGATATACGGCGAAACCAAGCATAACGAACATGGCGGAGCCCATTAATAGCACCGCAAGGCGCTGGGAGATGCTTAGGAATATCCTGGGGTCATGGTAGGCGAGAAAGGCGGCCCCAGCGACTGAGATTATTATTAGGCCGGGCAGCAGCGTTTGCCAAAAAGCTTCCAAACCTCTTCACTCCATCTCCGGCGTTTCGCCATCCTGAAACAGGATCTCTGCTGGGTGTAGTTCGCCTTCTTCGTCGCGGAGGAAAGCAACGAGGACGATGAGCTTGGTGGGAGTGGTCATCGAGACACCACGACGTCGGCAATGGGGATATTGGGATGCCGGCGGATGTAACGCTTTGCTGCAGCGCGGGTCTTGATATCAGTAATCAACGCCATCGCGTCGACCGGAATATCTCTCATGGTCGGGGCATTCACGCTTTCAAGATGGAACAGCCCTGGATCTCTTGTGGGCTGAGGAATCTTCACAAGCACACGACCATCTGACAACCAGCAAACACACGGCTCCCCCATGTGCTCGGATGCCGGAGCTGTTTTGTCATCGTAGAAGAGCAGCCATCCATCATTCGCCAGGCCATGCATGGAGTTCCCCCTTACCTCCAGCGCTTCCGTTGTATCTGGCGCGTCTATTGGGGCGATCGTTTCTCCAAAATTCCCGTCCCCTTCGGCGTATAGTACCGATCCGTCTGGCCCTGCGCCAGCGTAGCCGACGATTGGGACGGTTCTTTCGCCATCCGGAACCATTGGGCCGCGCCCAGTCATTAGCCAATCGAAATTGACCTTGAACTTCTTGGCGTAGACTTCGCCGGTTGGCGCCTTGAATCCAGAAGCGCCGTTCTCATGCCCTGCGTAGGTGGGGTATTTCACACCAAGGGCGTCAACGGCCTCCTGGACCGTTAAGAACCCAGCGTAAATACGCGCCTTCATAAGACGATCTGACAATTCGCTCATGACTATGAGTTTGCCAGAAATCATTATGAGAAACTCATTGACATTGAGTTATGAGTTTCCCATAATCATGCAATGTCCGAGATCGATGTCAAAGCTCTTCGCGAGCATCTGGGTGAAACGCAGGCAGAGTTCGCTGGGCGCTTTGGAGTTGACCAGGGGACGGTATCGAACTGGGAAACCCGGAAGAGCCGCCCGTCCGGACCAGCTCGTAAGCTTATGGGAATGTTGGCGGCCGCCAAGACCGAGGCCGCAGCATGACCGAGAGCGTAGCCGAAGACCAGATCGCCTCGTTCGTTGATCGCATCCTTCGCCTCAAGGAAGAGGAGAGGGCGATCAAGGCCGACATCCGCGAAGTTTATGCGGAAGCAGTTGAGGCCGGAGTGGATAAGACGCTGCTTGGATTGAAGGTCCGGGCGGCCGAGCAAGCCGAGCGCGATTTGTCGGTCTATTTTGTCGCCTTTCGTGGGGCAGGGCTCCTCAAGATCGGCATCAGCGGTTGCGTTGGTCAACGGATGAAAACGCTGTCCTCCATCGTTGGTGAGCCGGCTGAGCTTCTTCTTAGCTTTCCGGGGATCTTCGCACTTGAAGGCTGGTACCACGCGTGCTTCGCCGACCACAGGCGATCTGGAGAGTGGTTTAACCTCAACGACGAAACGCTCGCGAGAATTGAACAGGTTAGAACTGATGGGCCTGCTTTCGTTGTGAGGGCGGCCTAGATGCTTTCCTCTCACGCCCTCAAGCAGATCGTTGCCGAAGCGCGCCCCATTATCGAGCGCCAGCTTGACGATGCCGACCAGATTGCCGCGCTCCGCGAGGTTGTGACCGCTCAGGGTGGCGACTGGTCTGCGCTCAAGGCCCTTATCAAAGCCCAGGTTCAGGACGAACGCGACGAAGCCGGAGACGGCAAGCGCGTCCGCAAAATCCTCGACAAGGCTGACTACGCTACGACCTACGCCGGGCTGCTCGGCTTGGCGAATATGAACGAACAAAATTTTCCTGCCGCCGAGACCACCATCCATAACTCCAGCGTTCCTGCGGGTTTCGACCCGGAAACTGGCGAAGATGTCACCACCTCTGCTGGAGCGCAAATCATCGAGGGCATGGCGGAAGCGCTCGCGGTGTCCCGTGGCGAGGCCGAACCCCACCAAGTTCACGAACCCCAGCCGGAAACGGCTAAGCAGTCGCAGGGCGACGCCACAATGGCCCTTGGCGTCTCTTTCGCTGGCACGGAGGGCGACGAAGGCCAGCACCCCATTCAGCCGGAAACGGCTGTTCAGAGCGCGGAACCTGAAAAGGCCTCCGCAGAGGACGGGCGTGATGTTGAAGCCGCCGGTGGAGCAGCGCCTGTCCTCACCAATTCCTATCCCGCCAGCACGAGCCCCCAAATCTCGCTGGCAGGTGAGGGGAGCAGCAACCCCCAGCCCACTCCCGCTGCTCCCCTCAACAACTCTGCTCCCCGCAGTTCCAGCGGCCTCGAGCGCATGCCCGGTTGCAAGAACTTGGATGCATGCGCTGGCAGCCGAACGAAGCGCTGCTTCACCTGCGAAAGAGAGTGGAACTCCAAGAACGAGGTGAGCGCATGACGCGCGAGAATGCATTGATTGGCGCCCTGCTGCTTGTCGTTGCCGTAGCTGGTGGCCCGCTCGTCCTATGGCTCCAGTTTGTCGGATGGCTGCCATGAGCGATCGTTTGGTGATTTCGCTTGCCTATGGCCTTCTCGGCACGGCTGGCATCGCCGCCATTCTTTGGGCCATCGGAGGGTTCTGATGGTCCTAACGCGTAACGAGCATCAGGGAGGCAGCGGCGCGCCGGGGACTCTTGCGCGTAGTTTCCGCTGCCTGCCTCATGTCCGTCCAGACGAGTTTCAGTTCCCCCGCGACACGGTACGGCTCCCGGTTTTCCTCCCTCCGGGTGTGACGCGGCAACTCGGCGTTGAGCGCAGGTTTGCGCCCCGCCGTTTCTTTTTCCAGGCGCGCCTCGGTTTCCAAAGCCCTGGCGCGGCATTCCTCGGCCAACTGCTCAAACACGCTCGCCAAAGCCTTCCCGAGCAGTTCAGCCATGTCTCGTTCCTTTCCAAGCTAGGTCGCTTCCTTCGAGAGCAACCATGCACCGAAGGGATGCCAACCAGTTGTCAAAGTTTGCCAAAAAGGAGCGCGACGTGACCGCTGCTCTTGCTGAGGACCTTCGCGCTTATGCCGTGAAGCGCTGGCCAACGATGAACCACGAATGGCGCAAGGCGAAAATCGCCTCGCTGCTGAACATGAAAGTACGGCGCGTCCGATCCTATTGGGACGGCGAGGAATCTCTTTCGCCTCGCCAGCAAGAGGTTGAAGCGATCAAATCGCTTATCGGCGCAGAAGAGGAGAAAGCCCGTGAGGAAGCAGATCGGGCCTTGGCGAAGCGTGTTGCTGAGCTTGAAGCACAGCTTGCCTTTGTCATGGCGGCGTTGGCTAGCGACACGATGGCGACAGGCGGCGGAGCGTCATGGCGCCAAGGCTCAGATGGAAATCGATCGAACGGAAGCGCTTCGCGCCGCAGCTCGGGAAATCGAGACTGACTGAAATTAACGCGGCCTAGCCGCACATCGTACCGGCGGCAGAGATAGGCAGAACGGGCCTTTCTATCTCCGGTCGGAAAACCACAGAGGGTAGACCATGGGCAACGCATTGGCGGGGCATAAGGGATTTCGTCCCGAGAACATCAAGTTGCCGAAGGCGGTTCGCGACAAGCACGGGCCCCAGGAGCGCTTGCGCATCAAGCGGTCAATTGCACTCCACGCCAATCTTGAGCGCGAGCGGAGGGAGGGCAAGCAATGATCGATCTTTCGACCGCTGCTGGGCAAGCTGCTCACTACGCTGCAGTCCGCCAGAGGCTCAACGGAAGGCCAAGCGCGGCCCCCAAGACGCCAATCCTTCTACCCAAGCCGCGGAAGATACGAGTGAGGGACTTCCTGTTCCTTGCTTCAACGCCGGTAAGGAAAATGCCGGATCCGCACTACAAGGCCATTCTCGAACAGGTGGCACTTAAGCACGGCGTCTCGGTCATCGATATCCAGAGCCATCGGCGCGACAAGCCGGCCTATGTCGCCCGGCAGGAGGCGGCTTGGCGCATGCGCCGGGAGACGCAGCTAACCACCAGCCAGATCGGTCACCGGCTTGGTGGTCGGGACCACACAACGGTCATCCATGCGATTAGGCGGCACGAAGAACGACTGCGCGCTGGGGTGGCGTCATGACCACATGCCCATGCTGCGGCGCGACGAGCCGTGATCTGAATCCACGAGTGTTGGTTGAATATATCGCGGTGACGCCGACCGAGCGGCGCATCTTCGATTACTTCGCGAGGCATTTCGGCGCTTGGGTCCAGACTGCAGACATTGTGAACTCAGTCTATGCCGATGACCCCAACGGCGGCCCTGATACTGCGGAAAGCTCAGTGAACGGGCTCATCGCCCGGCTCCGGCCAAAGTTGCAGTCGGTCGGGCTTCGCATCGACGGGGGCAGCGGTAGAGCCGGGCGCCGGATGGTGTGGGTGCAGTCATGAGCAACCGCGCCTGGATGCCCCTCTCCATCGATGACTACATGGCCGACACGGGGCACCTGACCGCGAGCGAGCATGGCGCGTATCTGCTGCTCATCATGCGATACTGGAAGGACGGCGGCCTCCCCGATGACGAGCGGCTTATTCAGCGGTACGCCCGCCTGTCGCCTGAGCAGTGGGAAGAGAGTAGGGACAGGCTCCTATCGCTCTTTGATGTGGACGCGAGCGGATACGCCTCATTTGAGCGAGTTCAAGGGCTGGACCGTAAGCGCGCGATCCCTCGCCGCCTTCGCTCTGCTGTCTATCAGCGCGACGGCCACAGGTGTACCTACTGCGGCACCGAAGAAGGCCCTTTCCAGATCGACCACGTCTTTCCTTGGTCGCGCGGGGGCAGGCACGAGCTCGAAAACCTCTGCGTTGCGTGTGCCACCTGCAATGCCCTCAAAGGCGCTTTGACAGCCGATGAGTTTATGGGGGCCATACAGTGAGCGAACCATACCTCCCACTCTATGTAGGCGACTACCTGCGCGACACTGGCTATCTCACGCTAGAGCAGCATGGCGCCTATTTCATGCTGCTAATGCGGCTTTGGAGTGCCGGTGGTGGATTACCATCTGACGAAGGCAAGCTCGCCAGAATTGCCGGCGTCTCGGTCAAGAAGTGGCGTCCGATCTGGGCTGATCTCTCTGCCTTTTTCGAGGTCGCAGACGGGCAGATCACGCACAAGCGCATCACCGCAGAGCTCGGAAAAGCAGGGGCATTGCGCGCAAAACGTGCCGCCGCTGGGGCAAAAGGTGGCGCTGCTAAGTCTTTGAAGTTGCAAAAGGCTCCAGTAGCAAAAGCTACAGCCGATCCGAAGCAGATCATACCAGACCAACAAGTGAGAAAAGAAGAACCTAACGGTTCTTCCAAAAAGCGCGGGTCAAGGCTTCCAGCCGATTGGGAGCCGGACGTCGAGTTCGCCAGATCAATCGGCCTTTCCCAAACCGACATCGATCTAGAAGCCCAGAAGTTCCGCGAGTGGTGGCCAGCTCAGCCCGGCCAGAAGGGCGTGAAGCTCGACTGGGGCCTTACCTGGATGACCTGGTGCCGCAAGGCGCTGGCCGACCGGTCGCGCTTCGCTCGAGGTTCGCCTCCGCAACGCGCTCCCTCCCAAGCAGACGTTTTCGCCTTCATCGCAAGGAAATCACAGGATGACCCAGGACAGGAACACGAGGATCGCGGACGCCTTCGACCGGCTATTCCGGACCTATCAGCAGGGTGACCATTCCTCCGATCCCGGCGACCTGGCGAGGGAGCGGTTGGCCAAGGCTAAGGTCTACTTCGAGGCGGTTTCGATCTACGAGGCGCAGGATGTCGAGGCTGGGATTGCGGACCTCCTGAGCGGTTCCGTTCCAGGCCATAACCCGTCCTACGTTCCGCCTGCGCCAGTTGTGGCCAGCGCGACCAGACGAGCGATGGAACGGCGCACAGACCGCCTGGCCCGAGAGAAGGCGCTGCATCCCCGGCTGCCGCCGCCCGATGTCGAGAAGACCCCCGAAAGCCGCGCCCGCGTCAAAGCCATGGTCAATGGCCTCGTAAACAACTTCGCCGAGCAGCATCGGACGGAAGACGCCGCGGCAGCCAAGCGCAAGCACGACCGCCTGGTGAAGGCGAATGCCCGCTTCGTTGACTACAACGACGAGGACGCCATGCGCGAACGCCTCGGCTACTCCGTTGGCGACCGTGAGGGAGAGGCGGCAGCATGACCAAGCTAAGTTTGCTCGACCTCTTCAGCGGTATTGGCGGTTTCAGCCTCGGGCTGGAACGGAGTGGCGGCTTCAAGACCGTTGCTTTCTGTGAGATCGAAGAATTCCCGCGCCGCGTTCTCAACAAACACTGGCCAGAGGTGCCTTGCTACCATGACATCCGAGAACTCAATGCAGCTCGACTTGCTGCCGATGGAATTGCAGTCGATGCCATCTGTGGAGGGTTCCCATGCCAGGATGTCAGCATCGCCGCTAACGTCCACGGTAGCAGGTCTGGGCTCGACGGAGCCAGAAGCGGCCTATGGGGGGAGTATCTACGCCTCATCGATGAAATCAGGCCATCCTACGCGGTCATCGAGAACGTCAGGGATCTTCTCCGCTCAGGACTTGAGCGGGTTCTCAGGGACCTTGCCGCGATCGGGTATGATGCGGAGTGGAAGGTTATACCAGGCGCCGCCGTTGGAGCCCCCCAGCCGCGGCAGAGAATATGGATTGTTGCCTACCCTGCCGGCCAGCGAATGGAAGGATTGCTCGAAGGCATCGACCTTGGCGCGGTTGGACAAGGGTGGCCGGGTGGCGCGCCGCATCTGCTCGACATCGCGCATTCTGCCTTTGGTGGAGATGATCGTTTTCCTCAACCCTTGCTTCGCGGAATGGATGACCGGCCTCCCAACTGGGTGGACAGACTTAAAGCGTGCGGAAACGCAGTGATCCCTCAAATCCCAGAGGCGATAGGAAGAGCGATCATGAGGCAACATCAGTGACCAACCACAGTCTTTCGCAGTTGGAGATGAAAGGAAGGGTGAGATGAGGGTATATCGTTTTGGTCGGTTTGGTTCTCTACTGCGGGATGATCATCCGCTTGCCCTCTACGCTGGAACCAGAAGGCTATCACCACGCCCTGCGTTAGTGTTGTGGTATCCATGGAACTGGGTGTTGTTCATCATTTTAATGCCAGCGGTCCTGTTCCGGATCGCCCGCTCAGCTCTCCAGCAAGAAGGGAAGACCAGATGAGCGTTGATCCCCACAACTTCTTCAGCCTGCCTCCGGAACGCATTATGGGAATGCGCCGCGCCGTGGTCATGCAAGCCATAGCGATGAAGATGGTTATGGCGGTCGGGTGCCTAACTGGGATCGGGTTCACGATTGGTATTTTCGTAGCGTGGTGGTGAATAACTCCCCGCCTTTCTTGCCTTCCACCGGCAAATCAGCGATTCTCACCTTACCCGTTCTACCTATCTCTGCCCCGGCCATGTGTCGGCAAGGTCCGCGTTGTGAGCAACAACGGGGATTTTTGGCATGGCAGGACGTACTAGGCGTTCAAACGTTTCTCGCGATAGGGCGGGGCGCATCAAGGCAGCGGAGTACCGCCGCGATTTTGACAGCGGGGCAGCGAAGTGGGCAAAGGTCCGCGATCTGCTTCGTGAGATCGCTGGCGATCCTCGGCTGAGCGGGGAGCTTGGCAGGCGCCACTTCCTTGGAGACATCACTCCGGCGCAGTATCAGGCGGGGCTTTCCTTCGGCTCAATGCTGGCGGTCTACGACTGGAAGGTGCTGTGCGTCCGCCGCACGGTTCCGTCCCACATCCTGGACCGCATCGGCGGCACAGAAGACGCCGAGCGCTGGGATGACGACAAGCTCATCACCTTCAAATCACGGTTCATCGCCACGGATGAGGCTTTGAAGGTCGAGGGCGGCCGCAATGTCTATGACGCCACTCGCGCGCTGTGCCGCGGGGAGTATGCAGCCATTGCGCCAGCCAAGCGCGGCTTGGACCTGTTGATGAACATCTTTCGGATCGATCCGACTCTTGACGGGGTAGAACAAATCACGAATGATGAGAAACGTAAGGTCCTGACAAGTCCGTCAGGGGGATAGGCTCGCTTCGGCGGGCCTTTTTGTTTTCCGCTTCGATCCCATTCCAAGGCTCACCCGCAGGGTGGGCCTTTTGCATTTCATCCCACAAGGAGCCGACATGTACGTGAACCAGAACCCCACCCCGGACCCTCTCTACACTTGGGGGCAGGAGGGCCAGCAGAAGAGCGCTGCCATTCTCGGCCTTACTGATAGCCCCATCGGTAAGAACAAGCCGAGCGATGCTGAAGTTGTTCAGCGCGCGATGTCCCAGGTGAACGACTTGGTGGCTCGCCTTGAGCGCCTGGCTGACACGCTCGTTGGCGCCGTGCCGGAGACGGCAGGCTATGCCGCCGATGGCGAAGCGGCATCGGGCGTGCTTGGCGTTCTTCGCGTCCAGGCCGACAATCTCATGAACACCGTCACTCGCGGCCACGAAGCTCTCAGCCGTATCGAACGGCGCCTCTAGGCACCGGCTCAAAATTGAGCCGCTTCCCCCCAGGAGACATTGATGCGCAATACGCGACTGGCTGTTCTCAGCCTTGTGGCTTCGCTTACGTCTGCCCTTACCGCAATCCCGCCGCTGCCAGCAATCGCCAAGCAGGCAGCTGTCACGCAGTCGAGCGCTGAAACCAAGCAGGCAACGCCGCAGGCAGTGCAGGAACGTGTTCTGCCGTCGCGCCGCACGTCTGACCGCTCGCGCGGCTTCACCGTGCCCACGGCCCACAAGAACCGCCGCGCTGGCGAACGCGCTCACCGCAATTGGCGCAAATCACGTTCTGCCGGTCGCCGCGCAGCCTAACCAGTGGAGAGATGCATGAACACGAAACTAATCCACGCCTTCACGCCAGCCGGGATAGACCCGCCCTACATCAATATCTCCAGGGTGGAGGATGGCGCCGTGCGTGTCATCGTGCGCGGCAAGCCTTATCCGAATCTCAGCCAGGGTACGGAAGAGATCACGCTGTCGAAAGCTGATTGGCGCGTGCTCGCAGAGGCCATTGCGGCTGAGATCGAACCAGGCGAAATCCGCCGCCCCTTCTAACCATCCAAAGGGTGGGTAGATGAAAGACGCACGCCGTCATTCAGAACAAGGCCCAAGCAATGCCATTCGAGAAGGGTAAAAGCGGGAACCCAGGCGGTCGCCCGAAGGCCGATGTGCGCGTTCGTGACCTAGCTCAATCCCAGACTGAGAACGCCATCGCTACGTTGGTACAGGTAATGGAGAGCGTAAAGTCTCCCGCCGCGGCAAAAGTAGCCGCTGCATCAGCCATTCTCGATCGGGGGTGGGGGAAACCGGTGCAAGCGCTCATTGGCGATAACGAGAGCGACCCTGTCAATTTCCTCCAGAGGGTCGAGCACGTGATTGTCGACACTAAGGATTGAGGTCCCGCGCAAGCTAAAGCCTCTGCTTCAGCCCAGACGGTACAAGGGCGCTTATGGTGGCCGAGGGGGAGCCAAGTCTCATTTCTTCGCCGAGCAGATAGCCGTTCGCGCGGCCACAAGTGCGGTGCGCGTCGTGTGCATCCGCGAGGTACAGAACTCCATCAAGGATTCCGTCCGCCAGCTCATCGTTGACAAGATCCTTGCGCATGGACTGGATAGCGTTCTCGAAATCCTGGAAACGGAGATACGGGGGCGCCCTGGGACGCCCGCGGAAGGATCACTAATCGTCTTCAAGGGCATGCAGTCCTACAACGCGGCAAACATCAAGTCGCTCGAAGGCTTCGACATAGCTTGGGTGGAGGAGGCGCAGACCTTCTCGCAAGCGTCGCTTGACATGCTGCGACCAACGCTCCGCAAGCTGGGGTCGGAACTCTGGTTCTCCTGGAACCCGCGTTACAAGACAGACCCGGTCGATGTGTTCTTTCGGAAACGGCCGCCGGCCGACAGCATTTCGGTTCAGATTAATTGGCAGGACAACCCCTGGTTCAAGGCCACACCGCTCTACCAGGATATGCTTGATGACTACGCCGCTGATGCCGACAAGGCGGAACACGTCTGGGGCGGTGCATATGGTGCATCGCAAGGCGCGATCCTTGCAAAATGGGTCAACAAGGCTGAGCGGGAAGGCCGCATCAACAGCAATGTCGTATTCGACCCGAGCGGCCCTGATGTCGAGCTGAGTTCAGACATTGGTTTCCATGACACTGCCGCATGGTGGTGTTGGCAGCGGAAAATCGGTGGCTATTCGCTTCTTGGCTATGTTGGCGCTTCGGGCATGGACGCCGATGATTGGGCGCCGGAGCTGGTCGAAAAGCTCCAGGAATGGGGAATCCCGATCAACCGCCTTGGGAAAATCCACCTCCCGCCGGATGCTAAGGCCAAGACGTTCACGACCAAGCATTCGTCCGTTGAGCGCCTGATCGGAAAGTTCGGCGCCACCAAGATCAGCGTCAACGGGGCGTCCAAGAAGTCAGACCAGGTGAGCGCGGCACGCGAGATCATCGATCGCTGCGAGTTCCACAAGGAGCGCTGCGAAGACGGCTTAGACGGCCTCATGGCCTGGGAATACGAGTGGAACGAGGACAATAACGTCTTCTCTCGCGAGCCCAAGCATAATTGGGCATCTCATCCCGGCGACTCCTTCGCTTACGGCAGCCAGCGCATGCAGGACATGAAGGCGCCGACGCCGGAAGAACTGCCGCGGCATATCGAAGTTGGACCGGGCAGTTCAATGACCCTGGATGACATGTGGTCGATGCGCGGCGCTGGGCCGAGCACGAGCCGGATTTAGAACAGCATTCTGCAGAATGCCGATCTGCCGGCAGTGTGGATAGAAACTCTTTCCTCAAGGGGCTGATAAATGCTCAACCCGTTTACTCCGGGCCCGACAGTCACGCTGTCGGCCTCGGGAACGTCTTCGCGCGTCGCGCTACCACCGAAGCTTGGGAGCCAGGTGCGCGTCGTCAATCCCGCTGGCGGACAGACAGTGTTTATCAAGTTCGGGGACGCAGCGGTTGTCGCGACCGTCAACGATATGCCGGTCCTCTCGGGCGCAACCGAGATTTTCACGATGCCGGCGCAATCGGTCGGTGGCATCTACGTCGCGGGCATTACGTCCACCGCGACAGCTACAGTTTACTTCACCAGCGGTGACGGTCAGTAAGCATGGCGACGGATGTTGCCTTCGCGCCGCCTCCTGACCAAGAGCAGGAGGTTTTCAAGCGCTGGAAAGATGCGCTCGACTACGCCGCGAAGGATGAGGCATACCGGAACTGGCTCGACCAGTCAGAGAAGATCGTCAAGCGGTACCGAGACGTTCGGCAGTACGCCGATGTGTCCAAACGGCGCCTGAACATCCTCTGGTCCAACGTGCAGACGCTCATGCCGGCGGTTTACGGCAAAATGCCGAAGCCGATCGTTGAACGACGTTTCATGGACCGCGATCCCGCGGCGCGCACTGCCTCGATGATCCTAGAGCGCGTTCTGACCTTTCAGATGGAGGTTGGCCACTACCATCGGTCCACCTCGAAAGCGGTTCTGGATTACCTGCTGCCGGGCATGGGGCAGGTATGGGCGCGCTACGAGCCGCAGTTTGAAGCGGCCGAGGAGGCGGCTGAGAACGCCCATATCGATCGGCAGGAGCGCACGGCGCGCGAGGTCGAAGAAAACGGCGATGGCGAGATTTACGAGAAGCTGGCCTACGAAAAGGCATGCATCGACTATGTGTTCTATGCCGATTTCCGTTGGGGCCCGGCGCGCTGCTGGAACGAAGTGCCGTGGGTGGCAAAGCGCTGCTGGATGACGCGATCTGAGGTTGCGGAGAAGTTCTACAACGGCGACATGGAGCAGGCGAAGCGTATCAAGCTCGACTATGCGCCTGATCGCCTCCGCGATGACCTCGGCAGATATACCGATGCAATGCCTTCCAATTTCAGGAAGGCGGAAATCTGGGAAATCTGGAACAAGCCGGACCAAACCGTCTACTTCATTGCGCCCGGGACGCCTGGCGTGGTTGTCCAGCAGGTGCCGCACCCGGAACTTGAGCTTGAAACGTTCTGGCCCTGCCCAGAACCACTGTTCACGACGCAGACCAACGATACGCTCGTTCCAGTGCCGGATTATGTCGAATATCAAGACCAGGCGATGGAGGTCGATGACCTCACCGACCGTATTGCCAAACTCACCACCGCTGTGCGAGCTAATGGCGTCTACGACAGTTCCTACCCTTCTCTCGCCCGGTTGCTGCAGGAGGGAATGGACAACAAACTGATCCCGGTCGATCAGTGGGCGGCCTTCGCTGAGAAGGGGGGCATGCCCGGAGCGATAGCTCTTGTGCCCATGCAGGAAATCATTGAGGTGCTGATCCGCCTCTATGAAGCGCGGGCACAGGTCAAGAATGACCTCAACGAAATCACGGGCATGAGTGATATCGTTCGCGGCCAATCGTCGGGACCGGCAAAGACCGCAACGGAGCAACGTATTAAAGGGCAGTTTGCGTCCTTGCGGCTCCAGTCGCGGCAGGAGGACGTTGCCCGCTTCTGCCGGGACATCCTGCGTATTCAGGCGGAGATTATCGCGGAGATGTTCTCCGAGGAAAGCCTGATGCAGATGTCAGGCTACGAGCAAATCGTGCAGGACGCGATCCGGCGCGCTGTGGAGCAAGTTCCGCCCCCGCCACAAGTTCCGCAGCAGGGGCCAGACGGCCAGCAGATCGACCACATGCAAGTGCAGATCCTCCAGCAGCAGGCAATGCAGGCGTTCCGGCAGGGCCAGCAGCAGGCCGCACAACAGGCCCAGGCGAAGGCCATGGAAGAGTTCTCCCAGGCGCTTCGCATCCTGCGCTCGGACAAACTGCGCGGGTTCCGTGTCGATATCGAGACCGACAGCACCATTATGGCCGATGCTGAAGCGGACAAGGCAAGCGCCGTAGAGCTCTTCACCGGTACGATGCAGGGCATCAATGCCATTGCCCCTGTCGCCGCCGCGGCTCCGGAATTGGTTGAGACGCTTGGTGACCTGATGATGTTTGCCTATCGCCGGTTCCGGGTGGGCCGATCGATGGAGGCCAAGCTCGAAGAGGCGTTGACGAAGGTTACCGAGCGGCTGGAACAGCAGGCGCAAAACCCTCAGCCGAACCCTGAGCAGATAAAGGCCCAAGCCGAAATGGCAAAGCAGCAGGCCGACACGCAGCGCGATCAGCAGAGGTTCCAGATGGAGATGGAAGGCAAGAGAATGGACCTCCAGATGGCGCAGGCCAAGAACCAGATGGAATTGGAGAAGATGCAGGCGCAAATGCAGGTCGATGCGCAAAAGCTCGAACTGGAGAAAGAGAAGCTGGCGATACAAGAGCGCTCGCTGGTCGTTAAAACGCAGTTGGAAACGCAGGCGGCCGGAATGCAGCTTGAGGCGCAGCGGGAACAGCATGCGATGGATCGCGAGGCCGCTCGCGAAGACCATATTCTGAATCGCCAGACTATGAACGCCAAAGTGGAGGCGACGCAGAAGCAGGCGATGGCAAAGCTGACGGGAGCAGCGACGTGACCGCTCTCGATGCCGTTTGCGCCGCCTATTGGGAAGCCTTCCGGCAAGGTTATTTCCGCGTCGGTGGACGCCCCGAAGATTATCCTGCCTGGGACAAAGCGCCCAAGGCGATCCGCGAAGAAACCATGCGCTGCATGCGCCATGCGGTGGAGCCACTTAAGGAGCATTTCACGCCCGGTCTTTGGGATGAGGTGTTCCCGGAGAGACTGGCCAAGCGCGGTGAACCGCTGACGTCTGCGGATCTGGCGTTCACGCAGCAAACGAAGCTGGCGGAGCGTTTCGAATGAGCCGGCATATCTACCGTCAGTGCAAATATTGCGGCGAGTTCCACGATATCGCCGCGTGGCCTGACAACCACCGCGAACCGCCGCCCGCGCGATCCAGCCTCGCGGCCCCGTTTGTCGATCGTGACGGGCTAGATGACCTCTGGCATCCGCACGACAACAACCACTACGACAGCAAGGCTGCGTTCCGCGCCGCGACCAAGGCAGCCGGCGCCGAAGAGGTTGGCAACGAGGTGCAGAAGGACAACCGCACCTTCGACAAGGTCACCAAGGATGACGTGGCCAAGTCAGTTTCCATGCTCAGAGAAGGCTACAAGCCCGGGCAGCAATCGACAGCCTCAGAAGGCTGGAACTAACCCTAAAGGAACCCTCAATGCCCGATACGGAAGTTCAACCGGGAGCGGAAACGCTCTCCGGCAACGATGACGTGCGCGCCGACGTGCTGGCTGCCATTGAGCAGCTTAAGGGCGCAAGTGAAGATATTACTGCCGAGCAGGCCTCCGCCGAAGCGGTCGATGCGCCTCCTACCCAGGATCGCGCCCGCAATGAGCGAGGACAGTTCGCGAAAGCGGAGAGCGCCGACCCTGGCGAGTCCGCGACACCAGTTTCCGACGCGGGCCCAACCAGTGAGCAACCGGCAGAGCTTTCAAACGCTCTCCAGCCTCCAACGAGTTGGTCGGCCGAAGCGAAAGCCGAGTGGTCAAAGCTTTCTCCAGCCCTTCAACAGGCGGTGTCCAAGCGAGAAGGCGAGATGTCCTCGGGTGCGCAGAAGTGGTCCGAAGAGAGGCGTCAGTATGACGAAATGCTCACCCCGGTTCGCGCGGCAGCGCAGAGGGCGGGCGTTGACGAGCGGGAGGGCCTTCAAAAGCTCATCGCAGCCAACGACTTCCTTGAGCGCGACCCCGAAAACGCAATCCGGTGGCTAGCACAAGCATACAACGTTGATCTTTCAAAACCCCCAAGTCAACAGCCACAACCTAGACCGGACTCCGCCGTAAACCAGCTTTATCAGCGCATCGCGCAACTGGAAGGCCACATCAACAGCCGCGAAGAAGGCGAGCTTCAGCAGACGATCTCCGCGTTTGCCAGCGAGCCGGGCCATGAGCATTTCGAGGCTGTGCGTCCCTTCATGGGTCATCTGCTCTCCACGGGGCAGGCGACCAGCATGCAGGACGCATACGACAAGGCTATCTGGGCTACTCCTGAAATCCGTACGCAGCTCATCGCCGGTCAAACGGCCGAGGCAGCACGGAAGGCAAAGGAACGAGAGACCGCAGAACGCGCCCGGCGTGGTGCGATCTCTGCAAGCGGGTCGCCCTCCGGCGCCCCTGTCGTGGCCAAGCAGGATTACGAGACCGTGGAAGACGCGACCCGCGCCGCCTTCCGCGCACACGGCGTCTCCGTCTAGGCGGCACTCACCCTAAAGGACTCCAAACATGGCAACTCCCAATCCATCGATTGGGGATATTGTCGCGACCACAATCGAGAACCGCTCGAAGAAGGCGCAGGACAATATCACCCGCAACCTTGCCCTGCTCAATCGCATGAGCAAGCGAGGGACCGCCAAACCATTCGACGGCGGTACCAACATCTGGCAGGAACTCCAGTACGCCCAGAACTCCACGGCGATGTTCTATTCCGGCTACGAGCAGATCAACGTCTCGCCCAGCCAGATTTTCAGCGCCGCCGAGTTCCCGATCCGTCAGGCCGCCGCGGCCGTGACCATCTCGGGCCTTGAGGAACTCCAGAACTCCGGCGTCGAGCGTCAGATCGAGCTCATCACCGGCCGCGTCCAGAACGCGGAAGATACGCTGATGGCCCTCATCGAGCAGTCGATGTATTCCAACGGCTCCCAGCCCAAGGAAATCAACGGCCTCCAGCAGCTCATCGCATCCGTCCCGACCAACTCGGTCGGCGGCATCGATGGCAACACCTGGCAGTTCTGGCGGAATATCTCGTTCGGCTCCGTGACCAATGGCGGCGCCGCCACGACATCCGCCAACATCCGCCGGTACTGGGATACGATCTGGGTTCAGCTCATCCGCAACACGGATCGCCCTGACCTGCTCGTTGCCGACAACACCAATTGGCGCCTCTACAACGAAAGCCTCCAGCCTCTCCAGCGCATCACCAGCGCTGAAATGGCGTCTGCTGGCTTCCAGACCCTCGACTACATGGGTTCGCCCGTCGTGCTCGGCGGAGGTTTCCAGGGGTATTCGACTGACCCGGTTCCGGTTGGCGGACCTCCGACCGGTTTCACCTGGTTCCTCAACTCCAAATACGTCTGGTACCGGCCGCACCGTGACCGCAACTTCGTGCCGCTCAACCCGGATCGGTACTCCATCAACCAGGACGCCGTGGTCAAGCTCATCGGGTGGGCTGGCAACATGACTATCGGCAACCGCCGCCTCCAGGCGGTCCACTACCCGTCCTAAAGGAGAGCGGAAATGGCTTTCGGCACTCTCTACGGCTCGGGCGTCGACTTCACTCAGGTCTTCGTCCCCCCGACGCCAGGCGACCGCAACTACGGCGATCAGCCGGCATTTGCGCTTGGCACCATTATGTTCGGCTCCAGCGGGACTGCGTTCGTGTACGTCCTCTATGGAGCCGGTGGCGCCACCGCTGCGAACTATGGCCTCTTTATTGACGAGGCCTACACCGCGGTGATGGCAGCAAACGCAGTAGGCGCGCTTGGCGATCGCTTCGGCGTTGCTCAGAACGCGGCCGCGCAGGGCAACTATGGATGGGCCCAGATTTTCGGCCCGACCAGCCTTCGTGTCTCGGCATCGGCAGCCGCCAATGTCCAGCTCGCCACGACCACCACGGCAGGCGAACTCGATGATGCCGTTGGCACCGGCACCAAGAACATTGTCGGTGTCGTTCTGACAACGGCCAATGGCGGCGCGGCGGGCTCGGCCCCGGCGTTGCTCAATTGGCCGGTCTACGGCAGCACCAACGCGTAACCTAGCAGGGCGGGGCTCCGGCTCTGCCCTTCCCCCATTTGGAGAGCATTCATGCAGTTCCCTGCCTTCGACATGCAGAACGAGTTCACGGGCGACAGCGCCGCGTGGACCGGCGGCAAAGAAAATCAGGTGTACGCTCGCTTCATCAACGAGATCGTGCCGGACCCCTTCGAATCCGCGCAGCAGAACAAGCCCGTCTACCGGACCATTCCTATGGTCGAAATCCGCCAGATTGGCGAGAAGGACACCTTCAAGGAACCGGTGAACGATCTTCACAAGGCGCGTTTCCGGCGCGCCTGGGAAGCGTTCAGCAACGGCAATGAACAGCTTCAAAGCGGCACGCCGCTTGCGGTGCTGTTTCCGACGCAGCCCGAGGTCGTTGAAAACCTCAAGGGCTTCTACGTCTACACCATCGAGGCTCTTGCCGAGGTCCCGGACAGTGCCGGCGCGAAAATCCCGTATCTGACCACGTGGAAGGAGCGGGCGGCGAAATACCTTGAGGGTGTCGAGAAGGGCAAAGGCTTCCATCATCTGGAACGCCAGCTCGAAGAAGCCCAGCTCCGCAATATGGAGATGGAAGAGCGCATGAAAGCTCTTGAAGCCGCCCTGGCTAAACGCGGTCGGGGCAAATCCGAAACAGACCCTGAACAGGAGTAAGGCCAAATGGCTCTTGCCACAGACCTCATGGGCGTCGGTCTCCAGCAGGAGCAGGCCGTCCGCCTTGGATATAGTGATGCAACGGCGGTCACCGCCGCTGGCACAACGACTGGAACTGCGACGCCTCTCAATGGCAGCGTGACCAATGTAGCGCTGACAACTGCGGCGTCACAGACTGGATTGCGCCTCCCGGCCAATGCCGAACTGATGTCAGTCTACATCGTTCGAAATGTCGCGGCGACGGCGGCAAATATCTATCCGCATACTGGCGGATCCATCAACGCGTCCGCCCAGGACGCCGCGGTGACACTGGCGCAGAACCTTGCACGCATCTTCATTCGCGTGGCTGCCGATCGCTGGGTTTCGTTCCTCTCCGCCTAAGCACACAGGGCAGTTCCATGGCTCTCACCTTCCTCCAGATCGCCCAGGCGGTAACGAACGAGCTTGGGCTGCCCTTCGTTTCGGACGTTGCAGACGACGCCTCGCCCGGCGGCCGACAGCTCGCCGCCCTCATCAACCGATCGGGCGATGAAATCTACCAGGCCCACCCGTGGGTGGTGTCGCAGGATCAGCACATTGTGGAAATCGGCATTCCAGTCATTGCGACCGGCGATGTCATAGCGGGATCAGGGATTATATCCAATATCCCCGACACCTCCGGCATTGTTGCAGATCAGTTCGCGGTATCAGGGAACGGGTTGCAGCAGTCGACGCGCGTCCTGAGGGTCATCGATGCGACAACCGTCGAGGTCGATCAGTTTGCGACCCAAAGTGGCATTGCGGTTGATCTGATCTTTGCACGCGACACCTATGCAGTGCCGCCCGAGTTCAAATGGTTTGCCAACCGTACGATGTGGGACCGCACCAATCACTGGGAACTCGTGGGCCCGATGTCGCCGCAGGGGGACCAGTGGCAGCGATCCGGCATCGTTTCAGTGGGCCCCCGCAAGCGCTGGCGTCAGGTCGGTGCCGACCCGTTCAGTTGGAGGCTGTGGCCTCCGCCGACTGCCTCGGGTTCGTATCCGGCGACGCTGGTCTTCGAGTACAATTCCAAGTTCTGGGCGTCAGACGCTGACGGCGTGCGCAAGGAACGGATGACGGTCAATACCGACTATCCGGTGATCGACGCACAGGCCATCATTCTCGATGCCAAGTGGCGGCTGTGGCAGATCAAGGGCTTCGAGTATGGGGCCATGCAGGCCGAAGCCCTCGACTATATTGCCCGCCTTGCTGCCCGGGATGGCGGGGCGCCAGATCTCAGCCTCTCCAAACGCCGCGACACCTATTGGCTGCTGGGCCCGCAGAACATCCAGGATGGCGCCTTCCCTGGTCCCGGCAATCCGGTCTGAGCCAAATGCGCCTCACTGCAAACAAGCGCGGCCAGTACACTGGCGCGGCAAAGCGTCAGTCTGCGGCAGTCGTGTCGGATGGCGCAACGATACCGTCACCTACGGGTGGATGGGATGCGAACTCGCCCATCGCCAACATGCCGCCGCAGAATGCAATTGCTCTCATCAATTGGTTCCCGCAGCCTGGCTATGTTGAACTTCGGCGTGGCCACGTGATCTACGCAGATACCGGCACCGGATCGCCGGTTGAGACCTTGATGGGGTACCAGTCCGAACTCAAGGCACAGGACCAGCTTTTCGCTGCCTCCGCCGGCGAGATTTTCGATATCACGGGTGGGGGCGCTGCATCGATAGGCGCTGGATACTCGAACAATCGTTGGCAGTTCACGAACTTCAACACGACCGGCGGTTCCTACCTCTGGATGTGCAACGGTCAGGATTCGCCACAGTTCTGGGACGGCTCGACCTTGACCACGGCAGCTATCACGGGGACCGGGTTCGCTGCCGCAGACATGATATATGTTGAGCAGTACCGATCCCGTTTGTGGACGGTCATTCGGGACTCCTCGAAGGCTGTTTACCTCCCTCTCGACAGCATCCAGGGAGCCGGGACTGTCTTTGACGTTGGCGCATATTTCCGCAAAGGCGGCTACCTGCAGGCGATTGGGACTTGGTCTACGGACACGATCGATGGGCCGAACGAGTTCATAGCGTTCGTTTCGTCCTATGGTGATGTTGCCATTTTCCTGATCACGGACCCAACCCAGGCTAGCGGGATTTCCTATCGGGGTACAGCGGACATCGGTTCTCCAATCGGTCGACGCTGCCTCTGCAAGATAGGGGCCGACCTCGGCATCATCTCGATAGACGGCGTCCTCCCACTATCGCAGGTGATGACCTATGACCGTGCCGCGCTGGCGCGTGCAGCCCTGACCGCCAATATCCGGCCCGTCATGACGGACGCAGCTCAGCGTTACAAGGATCTGTTCGGTTGGGAGCTGAGCAGCTATCCGCGCAACACGATGGCCATTCTCAATGTCCCTTTGGGGGAAAACTCCGTCCAAGACCAATTTGTCATGAACACCATAACCGGCGCCTGGGCACGCTTCACGGGGCAGAATGCCAATGCTTGGGAGATCTGGCAGGACCGCGCCTACTTCGGTGGGAATGATGGCGTCGTGAGGCTCGCTGACGAGGCCGCGGGCGACGAGAACCAGACACTCACGGCGGATATGCGCTGTGCCTTCAACTACTACAACGCTCGAGGCCAGATTAAGCGCTGGAACACGGTAAGACCATCCATCACCGTCGATGTGAACCTGTCCACCATTCCGCAGATGGGGCTCAATATCGATTTTGGGACCAATGCGCTCGTGTATCCCATCAGCTTCAATAGCGGGGAGACCATTGCGGTGTGGGACAGCTCGATTTGGAATCAGGCGTCATGGCCCGGCGAAACCACGCGACAGGATTGGAACGGTGTTACCGGGATGGGCTACTGCGCATCCATCCGCATGACCGTTGAGGTTCCATGGAGTGAAAACGCGCGCACCTATCAGGCGCTCAAGGTCAACAGCTTCGATGTTGTCTATGACCGCGGCGGCATTATCGGATGATGTTGGTTGGCGGCCAGGATGAAGCTGTCGCCGCATGGGCGGCAGAGCAGCTTGGTGTGCAGTTCGTCCAACCCCTTTCGGCCATCGGCGTCCTGGATGCCAGAGGAGACTTGGTCGGGGCGTCTGTTTTCAACGATTACTACCGCGGCGGCAATATCGAATGGACATATGCGGGCGCACGAAGCCTGGGGCCCGATATGCTCCGAGAGTTGGCGCGATATTGTTTCGTGCAGCTTGAGGTGTCGCGCGTAACGGCAAAGACGCGGCGCTCAAACAAGCTTGTGAGACGTCTTCTCCCGAAAGCAGGTTTCACCTTCGAAATGACCCAGAAGCGATATTTCGGCCCCACCAGGGACGATGACGCTCTGGTCTTTGCGCTGTTCCGTGAGGACGCAGGCAAGTGGCTCAGGAGCAAGTGAATTGCAGGCCCCATCAGCACCAGATCCCTACAAGACGGCATCCGCGCAGTCGGCCTCCAATAAGGAGACCGCTGTCGCGCAGACTGGCCTAAACGCCATCAACCAGGTCACGCCCTATGGCAACCTGACCTATTCGCAGAACGGCACCTGGTCAGACGGAACCCCCCGGTTCACTGCGACCCAGACCCTTAGCCCGGAACAGCAATCGCTCTACAGCAAGACGAGCCAGATACAGGGCAACCTTGCTGATACTGGCATCGCGCAATCCCAGCGGCTTGGCCAGCTTCTTTCGCAACCGTTCAGCCTGAACAACGACGCCACCGAAGCGCGTTTGATGGAATTGGGCAACAAGCGTTTGCAACCACAGCTCGATCAGCGCCGGGCTTCCACTGAACAGGATTTGTTCAATCGCGGCGTTCGTCCCGGTTCGGAAGCCTATAACAATGCCATGCGCGCGGTCTCGGAAGGCGAGAACGATGCCTATAACCAGCTCCTGCTCACCGGGCGACAGCAGGCAGTCAACGAAGCTCTGACCGAGCGCAATCAGCCAATCAACGAAATCCTGGGGCTAGCCTCCGGCACACAGGTGCAGCAGCCGCAATATGCGTCGACCCCGCAAAGCGGAGTGGCCGCGACGGATGTCGCCGGGCTCGTGAACCAGAATTATCAGAACCAACTTTCGTCCTACAACGCCGGAATGTCGGGCCTATTCGGGCTAGGGTCGGCAGCGCTTGGTGGCTGGATGATGTCCGACGAACGCCTGAAGACTGATATTCACAAAGTGGGAGAGACTGCCGACGGCATCCCTGTAAAGACCTTCCGATACAAGGGATCGCCCATGATGCATCTCGGTATGATGGCGCAGGAGGTCGAGAAGAAGAGGCCGTGGGCCGTCGCAACAACCCCAAGCGGGTTCAAAGCCGTAAATTATCCCATGGCGGCAGGAGCGGCATAGATGGTCTTTCAGCTTCCACAAATCGTGGGTCCAAACGATAGCGGCTCTTACACTCCGCAAGACCTAGAGAGGCGGCGCCTGATGGCCGAAGCCCTTCTCAAGGGGAATATGGGGGTCCAAGATATCCGTTCTCCGATGCAGGGTCTTGCGCAGCTCGCCAATACGCTTGTTGGGGGCCTCCAGTACCGCAAGGCGCAGGAAGACGCAGCCAGCGGCCGAGACAAAGCCAATGCAGAACTTGGCCGCATCCTTTCCGGCGGCTCCGACGCCTCAATGGGCGATCTTTCGTCCGTGCTCGGCAACCCGTGGGCCTCCGATGCCCAGCAGCAGCTTGCCTCGATGCTTATCGGGGAGCAGATCAAACGCAATCAGTCCGCGGCGCCAGAATTTGGGTTCACGTTTGCTCCCGATGGTTCCCTGATCCGCACCGACAAGACCTCCGGCAGCTTTGAGACGCTTGGCCAGTTCGGAAAGGCCGAGCCGGGGTTCAAGTTGCTTAGCCCCGAGGAGGCGGCCGCCAATCGACTTGACCCAAACAAGGCGTGGCAAGTGGGGCCGGACAATCGCGTCTATGAGGTCGGCGGTGGCGGCGTGAACGTGACGGTTGGGGACGGGGCACCTGGCCTTGGCAAACTCAGCACCGATTTTGGCTATGTACTCGATCCCACGACCGGGAAACCAAAAATCGATCCTGCCACGGGGCTCCCGACTGCCGCTGCTATTCCTGGCTCACCAGCAGCAATGGAAGCGGCCGCCGCTGCCGCAAAGGCAAATGCGGGCGCAGATAGCAACGCCATTGCAACTGACACTATCACGAATGCTGCTGCCTTGGCCCGTGACATCGCAAACAAGCCCTTCACTACCGGTTTGGCTGGCGGTCTCGCTTCCAATCTTTCTGAAAGCGATGCAGCCGAACTGCGCCGTCAGGTTGGCGTGCTGACGGCAAATGCGACCATCGAGAACCTCAATGCGATGCGTCAAGCAAGCCCAACGGGCGGTGCATTGGGTAGCGTGACTGAAAAGGAAGGGGCCATGCTCGCCGCGGCCTCGGGCGCAATTGACCCCAACTCGAAACCCGAAGACTTCCGCAGGCAGTTGGACAACTACGAGCGAACCCTCTTGCGTATTGTCAACGGGCCGGAGGCTGGCGATCGCATCTTTGAGGCGACGCGGAAGCAAAAAGACGCCCCCGAAGACAGTGCCATATGGGCCGCCCCTGCGCCTCCACAAGGCTGGGGTGGGAAACCCGAGCTGTGGGAATTCATGACCCCGGAGCAGCGCGCACTATGGAAATAACCATTGAGCAGAAGCGGGCCGAAGCAGAGGCAATGGCCAAGATGGCCAAGGCTAAGGCGGTAGCTGGTGGCTCCGGCTCGCTTCCCTCTGCCCTCAACAATTCCATGGCGGCAGCCCAGACTGGTGCCATGCAGGGCATGACCTTTGGTTTCGGCGACGAGATCAATGCTGGGATGATGACGCCTATCGAAATGGCCATTGACGCATTTCAGGGCAAAGGCTTCGACCCCGGGCGCTCCTACAACCAAGCGCTTGAAAAGAGCCGCGGCTATGACCAGGCCACGCAAGCCGCAGATCCTACGGCTGCAACTGTTGGGCAAATCGCGGGCGGCATCGGCACGGGGCTCGGGCTTTCTGGCGCCGGGCTTACGCTTATGAAGGGCGCGGCGCCGACTGTTCTGTCCATGGGCGGGCGAGGGGTCTTGGAAGGCGCCGCGTATGGGGCGCTGCATGGCCTCGGGAACGGAAAGGACACCCCGGACAGAATTAACCAGGCGGCGTGGGGTGCTGGCATTGGTGGGCTTACCGGAGGCGTGATGGGCGGGGCTGCCGGAGCCCTCGCGAATAAGTCTGCTCAAAGCGCTGTCCCGACCGTTGAAGAACTCAAGGCGCAGGCCGGCCAGCTCTATGAAGCGGCCAAGGCCAAGGGATATGTGTTCCCGCAGTCCTCTGTGAAACAAGTGGCCGACGACATCGCCGCCACGGCGATTTCCGAAGGTATCGACCAGACATTGCATCCGGGTGCCACCGCGGCCCTTAAGCGGTTGCAGGAATCTGGCGCCAATGGAATGACAGTGGATAACGCCCAGACCATGCGGCGCATTCTGGCAGCGGCAGCAAAAGACCCAACCAATCCAGATCAATCGCGCATCGCCTCCATAATGATCGATAAGTTCGATGACTTCCTCGCGCAGTCTGGCCCGGAACTGGCGGCGGCTCGTGGTCTCTATGCTCAGGCCAAGAGGGGAGAACTCATCGAGCAGGCCATTGAATTGGCCGGTTCGAGGGCCGGGCAGTTTTCCGGCTCCGGCTTTGAAAATGCGTTGCGCACTGAGTTCCGCAACCTCGATCGCCAGATAATCAAAGGGCAACTAAAGGGATTCTCGGATGCCGAGATCGACGCAATCCGGCAAGTGGCACGTGGCGGCCCTATTGAGAATGCGCTTCGTTATGTCGGCAAGCTAGCCCCGACTGGCGTCGTCAGCATGGGTGCTGGGTTTGGTGTCCCATTTGCAGTCGGCAACGCTGTGGGCGGCCCGGGTGTCGGCACAATAGCCGGCCTTGGCGCGATGGGCACCGGGCTCGCATCGAGGCAGGCCGCAACGGCAATGACGATGAACAACGCACGCCTAGCGGCGGCGCTAGGTCGCAATGGTGGCGCATCTCTTGCAGCTAACCCAACCATTTCTAGGGTGGCTCAGGCTCTCGTCGCCGCGGAAGGATCACAGGCGCCGAAGGTCCCTGCCGCTATTTCTAGAATGCTGGCGCTTGACTGAATTGGGTGTTTACCCAGTGGATTAGGTTCCAAAGAGGCTCGCCAAAAATGGCCTGCACGATGATGGAAACCATGAGCCCGAACGTGATCGCGAGAAAGAAGCCACCAAGGCGGCCCAGTCCGTCTGGGAGGAAAATGCTCCCGCTCGGGTCCGCCCACCGTGCGTATGACTTCCCCAGGTTCAGCGCTCCAAGGAACATAGCGAGCATCGCAAGGTTATCGTAGCTCGTCGCCCAGAAGGCAATCATTGCCGCAATGCACACGGCGAGCGAACCGAAGAACCACCAGCCGACTGCCGGAATAGGGGCGGAGTTCCTGTAGCCTTTTGGATCGAGGTCGATCTGCTTCATAGGCAAGGGAACTTGTCCTTAAGTGCCATTAGCATCGTTCCAGCAATATCTTGGTTGCGCCGGTCAGGATGAGCATCAAGCCATTCCAGCACCAAGGCGCCAGCATTCTTTGGCTGGAAGTCTCCGGGGCAGAAATTACCCAGAAGGCTTTTGACTCTGTTTGTGAGAAGCAGCGATTGAGCCAATCCAGTCGTATACCCGACGCAGAGAGCTACCTGTTCCTTACTCTCGGACATGCACATCGACCTCACGAAGTCCCCGTCCTGGGCCGCCACTGGCGAGGACAACACCAGTGCGATGCCACCGACAATAAGTGATTTCATGAGGACGATATAACATGGCCGAATTGCCAGCGGTAGCCCGCGCACTCCTCGACACCATTGCCGGGCCCGAGAGCAAGGGCGCATATGATGTGATCTATGGCGGGGATCGGATTACCGATTTCAGCGACCATCCCCGTCAGTACGTGACCATTGCTAGCGGTCCCAACGCGGGGAAGAAATCGAGCGCGGCCGGCAAGTACCAGATACTTGCATCCACATGGGGCGACTATGCTCCCCGTGCCGGTGTCACCGATTTTACGCCAGCTTCGCAAGATGCGGTCGCCTGGGCGATAGCCAAAGACGAGTATCGACGCGACACCGGACGCAGCCTGCAGGACGACTTGGAGGCGGGCGACCTATCCCGCGTGCCATCATCGCTTCGCAACCAGTGGACATCGCTTCCAGGCGGGATAGAGCAGGGGATCGGTAATCGATCGTTCCTCAGCGCCTACCAATCCAACCTGGACAATCCTGCACTTGGTGCCATTGGCTCCGCTACCAGCAGTCAGAAGCCGCCCGGTGTGATGGGATCGCTTTGGGGCGGATTGTCGGGTGGCCTCTTGGGCGCCGTGGACTACGCCAAGCTGCAGGCGGCCCCCGCGATCAAGCAAATGGAAAGCGCCAATCCAGGGATGAGCCTCATGCAGGCCATGGGCTCCCTGCAGGGCCGCACCGCCATTGGCAAGATGCTGATGGGGATGAACATCCCGCAGGCGCCGCGGGCGGTGCCAGGGATTGTGGCTGGCGGAACACCAGTAACAGCCGTCAATCGCAATGGCACCTCGCTAATGTCGCTCATGCGCCCCGACTCGGGGCGCGGTTCAGAGAGCTCTCGCGCCTTCGAAGACACATATCACGAGGGGCAAAACATGGATGTCTATCGCGCCAACCATGCGGCTCTCGGTGGCACGATGACACAAGATGCTATCGGCCGCGCTCTCGCTGGCGGCGCCACTCTCTACAAATCCGCGCCATCGTCCAACCGCTCGACATCATCAAGCGGAAGCACGCCGCGTTCGCTCGTTTAGGAGATATCATTATGCCGCGTGGGGGCCCCCCGACCTATACGTACTCGCTGCCGCCGATCTATCTGGCCATACCTGGAACGATTATCACGGCCGCGCAGCACAATACTCCGCTTGAAGATATCGCTTTGACGCTCAACACCGCGTGGCCGGTCAATCTCGGCGGCACGGGAGGAAGCTCAAAACAAGGCGCGATTGATAGCCTGTTCGACGGAACGACTTCGGTGAAGGGGACCAACCTTCGAATCTCGGATAGCATCGACGCATCGAAGCTATTCATCTTCGATGCGTCTCAGATTGCCGCTTCCACCACGCGCACCCTCAAGATCCCGAACGCCAGCGGTACCGTTGCGCTCTTTAGCGACCTAGCAAAGGTGGGGCAATGCCGCTTCGATTTGGTCAGTTCCACCAGTTGCGCGTTGACGCCATTCGGCGGCGACAAGATCGCGATCAACGGCAATATTGAGACCATACCGAGCACCGGCGTTAGCCTTGCGGTATCGGGCCTCACGGCCGGAACGAACTACTACGTGTACGCCTATATGAACAGCGGAACGATGGCATTGGAGGCGTCGACCACCGGCCATGCAACGTCCACACTTGCAGGAAACGTGGGCGTCGAAATCAAGAGCGGCGACAACACGCGGACCCTGGTCGGAATGGTGTCTCCCGACACGGGGCCCGTCTTTGTGGACGATGACACCAGGCGGTACGTGATTTCCTGGTTCAACCGTCGCGTCAAGCGCCTCCGGGCAGCATCGACCACCAATGCTTCGACGACTTCCACGTCTCCGGTGGAGCTAAGCAGCCCGACTCTCCGGCTGCAATGGCTATCGTTCGGGCTTGACGCGGTTGACATGTCTTACGTTGCGCCGGGGCAGCATAGCGCCGTCGGCGGCGGCATCTTCTTCAATGTTTTCTATCAGAAGGTCGGCGCCGCTGGCGGCGTGAACGTTGCAAGTGCCGCAGGTCAGGCGCCCGCAGCCAACACCCGCATCATTCAGACTGGCTCGGAAGAGCTGCCCGCCGACGAGGGGAGGTTCTTCATGTATCCGTCGGTTTGGACAACCACCGGGACCTTTAGCATTCCGGCATCGGCTTCCGGTTTTGTCATTTCAGGCAGTGTGATGGGGTAAGCGATGGATCTCGAAGCTCTGACCAAAGCAGTCAACGCAATCGTACCGATATATGGCCTGTCAGCGAACGACGAAGGGGTGACCGATGTGCACTACATCGATGCCCCCTCGGATGAACAGCGCGGTGAAGTAAGGGCTATCATCGACAACTGGGTCGATCCGCCGGCGACCTGCCGGCTCTACAAATCGACCTTTGTCCGTCGCCTTTCGGACGCCGAGGCGGCCACACTCGAATTCATCCTGGCCTCGTCAGAAACCTCCGCGAAGCTTCGGCAGCTCTACGGGGCAGTGGAATACTTCGTCAGCGATGATCCGTTGTTCGACAGTTTGATGGCGGCGGTCACCGGCGCTCTTGGAGCCGCGCGAGCTAAGGAACTCCTGGCGGCCGAGGCCTAGCGTCAGCCGCAAAGGAAGGTTTGAGGTGGGCCGGGGCTGGAGGTGGTTCGAGAGCGTCCCGGCCCACCTATTGGCGCCTCGCGCGGGGGCACGTTGGGCTTGGCGCCACCGTACGATAGCCCGCCGCCGAAGATGACGACCATTGGGATAAATCACGATCTAAGGCCTCGCTGACGCGGGGCCGTTTTCTTTTTCATCGATAGAGAGGAGGCCGTAATGGCCAATCCAAACGTGCCACCTGGCGCGATGCTTCTGCTCGACTTCATCGGAGCCATTGAAGCCCCGAAGGGCTATGGCACCATCTACGGCAACAACCAGGGCAAGCTGGCCAAACCGCTCACGTCCATGACGCTGGATGAGGTGATCGCCGCCGGCCCGAGCTGGACGAAGGCTCATAGGTCCTCCGCTGCTGGTCGCTACCAGTTCATGAACGCCACGCTCAAGGATCTGAAAAAGGCGCTCGGCCTTTCGGGCAAGGAAACGTTCTCACCTGATTTCCAAGACCGGCTTGGCTACGAACTCCTCAAGCGCCGCGGATGGTCCAACTTCGTCGCGGGCTTCATGAGCCGGGAGGCGTTCGGAAAGGCCCTCGCGCAGGAATGGGCTTCGCTGCCCGTGCTGGCCGATACCCAGGGCGCCAACAGGGCGGTAAAGCGGGGTCAGAGCTACTATGCCGGCGACGGCCTCAACAAGGCGCTCACATCGCCCGAGAGCGTTGAGGCGGTCCTCGACAAGGCGAAGGATGCACACGTCGCTCCGAAGCCATCAGCGGCCACCCCGCCGCCTGCCGCGGACAAGCCGGCAATTGGCAAGGGCCAAGTCCTCGCCTTCATCATCGTCCTCGTCGCTGTCGCTTTTGCGGCCGCTTTCTTCGTCGCGCATTAGGAGGCGCCAATGTCTGCCATTCTGAATCTCCTCTCCATGTTCGGCCCGCTGCGCGCCCTCAAGTTTTGGGTCGCGGTCGCCATGGCCGTGGTCGCGTTTGTCCGCGTCTATGTCGGTATCGATCTTGGCCTTGACGAAGCAACGGCCACCGCAGTTCTCGGCGGTATCGGCGCGCTGCTGGTCTGGCTGGTGCCGAACGTTCGGACTCCATCACGGGAGCTGCCCACCTTCGCTAGTCCGGAGGAGGCAGTTGCCGCCGCTGAGGCCCAGACCGGCAAGCCCCACACCTTCAAGCCCTGATCGAAAGACCTACTCGTGGCAGAAGAAGAGCACAGTGCTATGCACCTTCCCCAAGCGCAGAAAGACGGGTTCCGCTGGAACCTGAATACGATCGTTAGTGTTGGGGGCTTCATCATCACCCTGGCCGCGATAGCCATCGGCTATGGTCAGTTCTTCGAGCGAGCGAAGTACGTTGAGACGCGCGTAGAAGCGTTGGAAAGCCAGGTGCGCAAGATTGACACCATGGATTACCGCCTGACGGCCGCGGAAGCCTCAGGGGTGACTGTGGCGCGCTCTCTTGACCAACTTCGCGATGCGGTTTCCCAGCAGTCTGGCGACCTCAAGGTCGTAAAGGAAATCCTTCAACGCCTCGAAAGCCAGTCCAAGGCCGCGGTGTTCGATCTTGGCAGGGCGCCAGCCATTGCCCGCGCCTCGGCAGAGTAGGGCGGTAGTCTGCCCGATCTGCAGCCAGCCCGTGAAGGACTGGCTACCCTTTCGGGTCAATGGATCCCTCTCGGTTTCCTTCGAGCATTGCGGTCAGCGCTGGCAGATAAACCGGGTCCCGTTTGACCTTCAAATAGCTCTAATAGCGAGCGGCCCTCAATCTTCAAGGAGGGGACCCCAAACGCCGCCAATTCCCGCTGGATCGTCGTCAACACGGTGAGCAGGTTTCGCTCGGCCAAAAGCAGCTTTTGCAGCGAAGGCGCGATCAACGGTTCGTCAGACATTCCGCAACTCCATTTCCCATCAGCTTCCCGCGCTTCCCCGGCGCGGTCCATTGTGAGAAATCACGATGCCCAGGGCGGCGAATGTGCCGGCCTCTTGAACGTGGTCGGCAATGCCAGTTCAGCCGCCACATTAAGCATCTGGTCTTTCTGCTCTTCGGTGTAGGCGCCATCTAGCTGGCGGAAGATGGCATCGTGGCGATGACGGGCTTCGACAACATGGTCGTCCAGAACGCCACGGAAAGTATCCTCCCACACGTTCAGCGCCCAGCGTAGGAATGCCTCCTCCTCGTCGTTCAGGATCAGTAGCCGGTCGGTCATGTGCCACCTCCAACGGTCAAACGCTTGGCGGCCGTTTTCGGCTCCGGCGCTTCTTTGGGTAGAGGGGGGATGGCTGATCAGTTGTGCCTATGCTGGGTGGATAGTGGTGAGCGGCGCCGACTGTGGGTGCGTTCAGAACTCCCATGATGAACGAAGCGCCCCGGTGCCCGCATTTTTCACATACCAGTCTGCGTAGAAGCAACTCGCGATCGCGCACCGGCTCGAACTCCCAGCCCAAACGCTGCGCCAGCATATTGAGGTCCAGCACCCTCCAATGGGTGCATACCGGCGACGTTCGCGTGCAATGGGCGGAGATGGTATGCCCGCGCTCTAAATAGTCGCGCAGGGTGTTGAGGCGGACAAAACCTCGCTTGTCTAGCTCCATCATTGCCTCCTGTGAGGAGGTGATTCATATTTCGTGAACAGAAAGAGAACAAGGCTGTGTCAGTTATGTGCCACAAACGCTGATGGGTTCCTGACCCGTTCCTGCATGAACCTGCGACATGTCGCACATCGATGTCACCAACATCGCTTTGCTACTTGCGCTTTTCCAGGACTTGCCGTATCTCCCGCCTCAGGACATCTCACCCTAACGTGAGACTTTCGACCTGGGAGGGTCGCTCATGGCTGATACGCCCCTGACCGCACCGGCGGTAAAACCGGCAAATCCCAATTTCTCTTCTGGT
>Ga0164243_10002255_pt1 | contig 32081 bp, 31 predicted proteins | sample OricompcompostOP_FD_108781 | JGI IMG/M metagenome (GOLD analysis project Ga0164243, IMG submission 108781) | Organic Plus compost microbial communities from Emeryville, California, USA - Original compost - Organic plus compost (OP) | ecosystem: Engineered > Solid waste > Mixed feedstock >... | reverse complement strand
CGTACTCGTCCAGGTCGAACGTCGTCACCACCACGACCTTCAACGGATCGGCCACGTCCGGGCCGGCGAGCTGGCGCGTCACCTCCAGGCCGTCCAGCCCCGGCATCCGGATGTCCAGCAGGCACACGTCCGGCCGGAGCTCGCGCGCCTTCGTCACCGCCGCCACCCCGTCCTCGACGTCGGCGACCACCTCGATGTCGTCCTGCGCATCGAGGATCATGCGAAAGCCCATCCGCACCATGCTCTGGTCGTCGGCGATCAGTACCCGAATCACGCTTCTTCCTCCACCGGCAACCACGCTTCCACGACCCAGCCCCGATCCTGCGCCGGGCCCGCGGCGAGCCTGCCACCCAGCAGCTCGACCCGCTCGCGCATCCCGACCAGACCGTATCCGCCCGACCCGCCCGCCGGACGTGCCACCGCCTGCGCGCCGTCGTCGGCCACCCGGATGTGCAGTTCCCCGGCCACGACCTCGGCGAGCACCCGCACCCGCGTCACCCCGGCCGCGTGCTTGCGCACGTTCGTCAGCGACTCCTGCGCCAGCCGCAGCGCCGACCGCGCCACTTCCTGGGGCAGGTCCTTCGGCACGTCGATGTCCGCCTCGATCGGCACCGGCCCGTCCTCGGTGAGCTTGTGCAGGTCCGCGCCGAGGTCCATCGTGGCCTGATCGGTGACCCCGTCGCCGCCCGAGCGCATGCTGCCGACAAGCCGCCGCATCGCGGTCATCGCCTCGGTGCCCGCCGTCTCGATCCGTTCCAGCGCCTCCAGTGCGGCCTTCGGTTTCTGATCGGCGATCACCTTTGCGGCCTGTGCCTGCACGATGATGCCGGTGACGTGGTGGGCCACCAGGTCGTGCAGCTCCCGTGCCAGCGCCATCCGCTCCGAGTTCTGGGCCTCCGCCACCGCGGACTCCACCACCTTGCGGCGCTCGGAGTCGCGTGCCCGGAAGTACAGCCCGCACGCCACCGCGATGCCGAGCAGCAGGGACGCGGCCACCGCCAGTTCCCGGACGTCCGACAGGGCGAACCGTCCCCGTTTCGCGGCCATGTTCGACAGCGTGGTGAACGCGACGGCCCCCGACAGCAGCGCGACGGTGCCCCACGCGCGCTTCGGTTCGACCTTGCGCACCAGCAGGACCACGACCACGATCCCGGCGATGACCTCGGTGAACGGCATGATCCCGCTGGCGCGCAGGTAGGCCTGCGGCGCGACGTACAGCGCGGGCGCGGTGGCGAAGATGATCGCGGCGAGCAACAGGCCCCCGCGCAGTGGCCGCCGCGTGCCGTACACCGTCACCACCGCGGCGCTGATCGACAACGCCAGCACCGGCGCGCTGCGGATGCTGGTGTCCAACAGCTGGTACAGCTCGGAGAACAGCGGCAGGCTCAGCCCGCCGATCAACGGCCACTGCTCGCGCACCAGATCGCGCAGCGGGCTCTCCTTGCGCGGCGCGCCCGCGCGCCGCAGGTGCAGCGCGACCGCGGCGGTGACCACCAGCAGCACGAGGCCGACGAGCAGGGTCTCGCTCAACCCGCGCGAGCCCGACGTGTTGCGGTAGGTCACGGCGAACAAGCCCGCGAGCACCAGCGAGCCGGTGCCGATCACCGCCTCCGGCCACCGCACCCGGCGCACGCAGAAGAACAGGAGCTCCACCCCGGCGACCGTCTCGCTCAGCGACACATTGCTCAGCAGCGCCGTGTAGGCCGCCGCATCGGTGACGCGGATCAGGAACGTCGAGGCGAACACCGCCCCCGCACCCGCGAACGTGGCGACCGCGGGCCTGATCCGCGCCCACAGCGCGCACGCGCCCAGCGCCACCATCCCCGGCAGCAGCAGGAGATCGCGGCCTGCGGGGCCCACGGAGTCCAGGCTCGCCTGCAGCACCACGGCGAGGTCGCACAGGAAGGCCGCGAGCAGCAGGAGGCCCTCGAGGCCCAGCCAGCGCCAGGCCTGGGCGACGCGGTCGGAGAACGGCACACCGGAACGGTAGAGGATCGACGCGCCCGCGCACCTTGGCCGCCCGGCCATGCCGTATCGGCCGATCGGCCGATACGGACACCCCCGCTCACCTGTGAACCTGCTGTGCGGGAACACCGAAAGGGGAAACGCTCATGACTCCACACAGGAGTGTCGTGCTGTCCGGGCGGGGGCTTGCAAAGCGCTACGGCGAGCAGGTCGCACTGGCCGGAGTGGACATCGACATCCACACCGCCGAGGCGCTCGCGGTGGTCGGTCCGTCCGGTTCCGGCAAGACGACGCTGCTGCACGTGCTCGCCGGGATCCTGCGGCCGGACGGCGGCACGATCACGTTGCACGGGCAGCGCATCGAGCAGCTGTCCGAGACCAAGCGCAGCGAGCTGCGGCGCACCGAGTTCGGTTTCGTGTTCCAGCAGGGGATGCTGGTGGCCGAGCTGTCCGCCGAGGAGAACGTGGCGCTGCCGATGCTGCTCGGGGGAGCGCGGCGCAAGGACGCCATCGCCGCGGCGCGGGAGTGGCTCGGCCGGCTCGGCCTCGCGGGACGCGAGGCGGCCCGGCCGGGTGAACTGTCCGGCGGCCAGGCGCAGCGGGTGGCGATCGCCCGCGCGCTCACCCACCGGCCGAAGGTCATCTTCGCCGACGAGCCGACCGGCGCGCTGGACACGGTCACCGGCGGGGACACGATGAACGCCCTGCTGTCCGCGGCGTCCGAAGCGGGCACGGCCGTGGTCATCGTGACGCACGACGTGGAACTCGCCGGATCGCTGCCGCGTTCGGTGGTCATCCGGGACGGCCGGATCGCGGAGCAGGTGGGGGTGCGCCGATGATCCCGGTTCAGCTGGCGTTCAAGGTGCTGCGGGCCGACCGCAGGACCCGGACCGCCACCGCACTCACCGCGCTGGGGGTCGCGGTGGCCACGGGGCTGGTCCTGCTGCTGCTGAGCCTGCCGTTCGCCACGCAGGCCCGCGCCGAACGCGCGGTGTGGCAGGAGCCGTACGGCAGCCAGGGGGACGGCCCGCCGACCCTGCTGGTGGAGGCGAGCACCGACTTCACCGGCGGAGAGCAGATCGACCGCATCGACGTGGCCGCGCTGGCCGACGGCATCGAGCTGCCCGACGGGGTGCCCGAGCTTCCCGGGCAGGGTGAGGTGCTGGTGTCCCCGGCGCTGTACCAGGCGATCAACCGGTTGCCCGCCGAGCAGCTGGCCGACCGGTTCCCCGGCACGATCATCGGCACGCTCGGCGACGACGCGCTGCGCTTCCCCGAGCAGATGGTCGCTGTGGTGGGCCATAGCCCGGACAGAATGCCGAGCACCGCGAACGAGCGCGCCGGGTTCGTCCCGGCCTCGGCGGCAGAGGTCGATCCGGTGCTGAGCCTGCTCGCCGGTGTCGGTGTGGTGGTGCTGCTGGTGCCGAGCCTGGTGCTTGTCGCGTCGTCGGCGCGGCTCATCGCGGCCCGCCGGGAACGGCGCCTGGCGGCCCTGCGCCTCGCCGGCGCCACACCGCGCCAGGTCGTGACGATCACCGCGGCCGAGACCGGGATCGCGGCGGTGGTCGGCGCGCTCCTCGGCTGGGCGGTCAGCCCGCTGCTGCGGATGCTGGCCGGGCTGGTGCCGTGGGACGGCGGCGGGTGGATGGCCGGTGACTTCCGAGTGCCCGCCGGGCTCACCGCGCTGGTGCTGGTCGTGGTGCCGGTGCTGGTCGTGCTGGCCGCGGTGCTCGGGCTGCGGCGCGTCGTGAACAACCCGGTCGGCGCCGTCGTGGAGCACACGCCGAAGCCGCTGCGGTGGTGGCGCCTGCTCGCGCTGCCCGCCGCCGGGCTGTTCTTCTTCGTCGCGATCGACCGCGGTGACGACGCCACCATGGTCCTGCTCGGCCTCGCGTTGATGATCGGATCGGCGATCCTGGTGGGCCCGTACGTGACCTCGGTGATCGGCGGGTTCTTCGTGCAGCGCTGGCGCAAGCCCTCCGGGTTGCTCGCGGGCAGGCGGCTGCGCAACGACCCGCGCGGCGCCTACCGGGCCTCCGCGGGCGTGGTGCTGGCGGTGTTCACCGGTTCGATGGCGCTCACGCTGATGCCGAGCTTCGACGCGATGGCCGGTGGCGGCGGGACGTACCGCGACTCGGTGCTGATGGTGGAATCGGCGGGTGAGCGCGCGGGCGAGATCGCCGATCGGACCAACGCGGCACTGGCGCGGTACGGCGTGGCCAACCGCGCCATCGCGATCCCCGAGGTGGTGTTGCAGACCGGCGGGAATTCCGGTTACTTCGCCCTGGTGATGACGTGCGAGGACGCGGTGAGCGTGTTCCGCGTGCAGGACGGCTGCGACGGCCCGGGCGTGTACTCCGACGACCTCACCGACGTGGACGGGCTCCAGGTGTCCGGGTCCTACCAGGGGCAGGGCGTGCCGTTGCCGCCGGACACACCGGTCAAACCGATCACGCAGACCGATTCGGACGGGTCGCCACCGGTCATCGTGGACCCGTCGCTGCTGCCCGCCGGGATCACCGCGGAGGACGGCCGGGTCGTGGTCGACACGGCGGGCGCGAACCCGGAGGTGGTGCGCACCGCCCTCCTCGGCGCGGCGGACGGCGCCAGCATCTACAGCCGCGGGGTGTACCTCGGCGGCCAGCACGACCAGCTCGACGACCTGCGCCGCGTGACGATCATCGGCGTGACGGTGGCCGCGGTGCTCGCCGGCTGCAGTGCCGCGATCGCGACCGCGGGGTCGGTGATGGACCGCCGCCGCACCCTCGGCGCCCTGATGGCCGCCGGGACACCGACGAACGTGCTGGCCAGGGCGTTGCGCATGGAGGCGGCGCTGCCGGCGCTGGTCGCCACGATCGGCTCCGGGCTGCTGGGAATGATCGCGGGGCTGGGGTTGTTTTCCCTGTTCCAGGAGGGCAAGGACAACGTCGCCGCGGTTCTGTCCCCGTGGCTCGCCGCACCGGTGGTGCTCGGGTTCGCGGTGGCCCTGCTCGCGGCGTCGGTCTGCACGCCGGCCCTCAACCGGGTCCGCGCGGAACCGCTCGCCGACGAATGAGCCCGTCCGGCCGCCCCTCGTCGGGGGAGGGGCGGCCGGTCACGCTCGGCGTTCGAAGATCAGGTCGCGGCTGACGCGGCCCTCCCGGTCGGCCCGCTGTTCGAACTTGGTCACCGGGCGCCAGCTCGGGCGGGGCGCCCAGTCGTCGAACCGGTTGCGCAACGCGGGTTCGGCCGAACACACCTCGAGCATCTGCTCGGCGTAGTGCTCCCAGTCGGTGGCCAGGTGCAGCATCCCGCCGGGCGCCAGGCGGGATGCGACCAGCCGCACGAAGTCCGGCTGGATGAGCCGCCGCTTGTGGTGGCGCTTCTTGGGCCACGGGTCGGGGAAGAAGATCCGCACCCCGGACAGCGAGTCCGGCCGGATGTGCTCGCGCAGCGCGATCACCGCGTCGCCGTGCAGCAGCCGCAGGTTCTCCAGGCCGAGCCGTTCGGCGCGCAGCATGAGCTGCCCGAGACCGGCCTCGTACACCTCGACCGCGACGTAGTTGACCTCCGGCTCGGCCGCCGCGAGCTGCGCGGTGGTCTCCCCCATGCCGGAGCCGATCTCCAGCAGCACCGGTGCGGACCGGCCGAACCACTCGGCGAAGTCGATCGGGCCGGGCGGCAGCTGCCCGACCTCACGCCCGAGCTCGGGCCACTGACGTTCCCAGGCCCGCTGTTGTCCGACGGTCATCCGCCCGCCGCGCTGCACGTAGCTGACGACGGAGCGCAGCCGGGGTTGGTGCTCGCTTTCCACCCGCCCAAGTTAGCTGGGCCTAGCGGACCGCCTCGAACTCCCCCAGACGGGCTCGCAGACCGCCGACACCGTGCACCGCGATCGGGTCGGGCGTGGTGCCGGTGTGCGCGGGAAGCACGTCGATCCAGCCGTCGTGGCGGCTCGTGGTGAGGATCGTCGTCGGGATCTTGTGCCCGGAGCGGCCGTTCTCCGACGGCATGAACTCCCAGTACCCGGATTCACCGTCGGCGGCCCACGGCACGTACTCCCAGCCCGGACGGCGGGACAGCAGCTGCGCCACGCGGTCTTCGATGCGGAACCCGGACTCGCGGCTGTCGAGCCTGCCGTCGGCGAGAGCGCGCAGCCACCAGGGCGCCGGGATCATCTCGTCGCGAGCGCTCACGGCGCGGAACAGCGCGAGCACCTCGATCTCGGGACCGCGGTGGATCCAGGCGTGCCGGATCTCCGCCGGTCTGCTCGCCGTGGCCACGATGCGCGGGAGTTCCACGGCTTGTGACCATTCGAGCGCGTCGAGCGGTTCGAGTGCTGGGGATTGCGCCGCGGTGCGCGAGCTGATGTCGAAGTCCACCGTCAAGGGTCACCTCCGTGGAGTCGCCTGACGTGGCGCTTCCCACAATGCCTGGTCAGAAGGGGTACCACCGCCGTTTGTGAGGCCGAACACAGCATTTTTACGAGCAATTAACCGGCTGGTCGTGAGGACATCACACCCCGATCAGCCGGGTGGGTTTTTGCCATTGCAGACGACGGCCCGGGCCACCCCCCGAATTCGGTGGCCCGGGCCGTTTTTCATCCCCGTTGCCCCGGTCCCCACCGGAGCGCCTGTGGTGGCTTTTGTGATCAGGCGTCGCGTTTGCGAGCGACCCCGATCGAAATGATCAGCAACACGATCGCGAACACCGCGAAGTAGGTCAGCGACCCGCCCTGCGACAGAGCCGCGGTGGACATCGGTGCGCCCGCGTCGGTGTTGCGGCCCAGGTTCGACGCGCCGTCCCCGGTGAGGAACTTGTTGGCGACGTTGAACGGCAGCCACTTGTAGATGTCGTCCCCGACACCCGGGATCAGGCGGATCAGGTCCTCCACCGCGAGAGCGTAGATCATCAGCAGCGCGATCGCGCCCGCGCTGTGCCGGAGCAGGATGCCCACGGCCACCGCGATCACCGCGGCGAACGCGTACACCGGGCCGACACCGGCCACGTTGATCCAGTCCGCGGCTGAGTCGAGCGCGAGCGGCGCGTCCGGCTTGAGCAGGTTCGCCAGGCCCCACGAGCCGAACGCGCTCAGCTCGCCGATGACCAACGCGAGCAGGGCGACCACAGTGGTCTTGGCGGCGAGCGCGGCGGCGCGGTTGGGCACCGCCTGGAAGGTGGTGCGGATCGTGCCGAACCGGTACTCGGTGGTGACCGCGAGCGCGGCCAGCACCATGACCACGGCCATCCCGAAGCTGTAGCCGAACTGCGTCGAGGCGACGGTGGCGCTGAACACACCGTCGTCGGAGTTGCCCACGATGAGGGCGGAGAACCCGATGGTGGTGGCGAGCGCGATGAGCGCGCACCACCACGGCGACCGGGTGGTGAACAACTTCATCCGTTCCACGGCAAGCAAAGTCATGATCTCGCGTCTCCCCTACTCGGCCGGCTCGAGGGCGTGCCGGGCCTCGGATTCCAAGCCGGTGTGGTACTCCACCGAATCGCCGGTGATCTGCATGAACGCCTGCTCCAGCGAGCCGGTCTGCGGGCTCAGTTCGTGCAGGACGATGCCGTTGCCCGCGGCGAGCTCACCGATCTTCGCGCTGTCCAAACCGGACACGAGGATGCCGTCGTCGGTGTCGGTGGCGCTGTCGGCGGGCAGCAGCTCGCGCAGCCGGTCCAGCTGCGGGCTGCGCACCTTGACGGTGTTCTCGCTGGCCCGTGCCACGAACTCCTTGGTGCTGCTCTGCGAGATCAGCTTGCCCTTGCCGATGACCACGAGGTTGGTGGCGGTCAACGCCATTTCGGACAGCAGGTGGCTGGAGACGAAGACGGTGCGGCCCTCGTCGGCGAGCCGGTGCATGAACTTGCGGATCCAGAGGATGCCCTCCGGGTCGAGGCCGTTGACCGGCTCGTCGAACAGCAGCACCTCCGGGTCGCCGAGCAGTGCCGCGGCGATCCCCAGCCGCTGCGACATGCCGAGCGAGAACCCGCCCGCCCGCTTGTTCGCGACGCTGGTCAGGCCGACCGTCTCGAGGACCTCGTCGACGCGGCGCGCCGGGATGTGGTTGGACTTGGCCATCCACGCCAGGTGTGCGCGGGCCGAGCGGTTGGGGTGGACCCACTTGGCGTCGAGCAGCGCCCCGACGGTCCGAAGTGGATCTTTGAGATCGGTGTACTTCTTCCCGCCGATCGTCACCTGGCCGCTGGTCGGGTTGTCCAAACCGAGGATCATCCGCATCGTGGTGGATTTCCCCGCTCCGTTCGGACCGAGGAAACCGGTGACCTCACCCGGGGCGACGTCGAAGGACAAATCGTCGACGGCGAGCGTGTTCCCGTACCGTTTGGTGAGGCCGCGTGCCTCTATCATCGCTGCTCCCCTGGTCTTTCAAGGCTGTGGTTCCCCGTGCGGTACCCATACTCGCGGATCGGGGTGGCCGAGCGCGTCATCCTGTGGACCTAATTCGGCACCCGACTGCGGTAGTAGCCTGCCGCGGATTTCGTCCGCGCGCGATCGGGAATGACCCTGACTCGCCCCTGACCTTCGGGGCTGCGCCGGTCGGGGTTCGCGTCAGTTGGCGTGCGCGCTGGTGCCGACGACGGGCAGCTCGTCGCGTCGGATCCGCTCGGTGCCCCACGAGCCGAGCGGGGCGAGTCCGACGTTGAGGGCACGCCCGTGCTCGGTGAGGGAGTACTCCACCCGCGGGGGTACCTCGGCGTGGACCTCGCGGTGGACGAGGCCGTCGGCCTCCATCTCACGCAGGTGCTGGGTGAGCATCTTCTCGCTGACCCCGGGCATACCGCGCCGCAGTTCGGCGAACCGGCGCACCCCGTGCTCCGCCAGCTCCCAGAGGATGAGCCCTTTCCACTTGCCGTTCAGCACGTCGAGCGCAGCGTCGATGCCGCAGACGTAGGGACCGCGCCGGGAGGTGCTCATGAACCCGTCCTTACGAAAAAGTGCGTACCGCAGAAAATAGTGCGTACTTCCGAGATTAGCCGGGAGGTCCGACGATCCGGGGGTGAACGAAACGACCATCCTCGGCCTCGGCGCCATGGGCAGCGCGCTGGCGTGCGCTCTCGTCGGCGCGGGCCACCCGACCACCGTCTGGAACCGCACGCCCGGCCGCACCGTCGCGGGGGCGACGAGCGCGGCCACCGCCAGGGAGGCGGTGGCCGCCTCCCAGTTCGTCGTGACCTGCCTGCTGCGGCACGACTCGGTGCACGAGACCCTCGACCCGATCGCCGGCGACCTGCGCGGCCGCACCCTGATCAACCTCACCACCACCACGCCGGAGGAGTCCCGCGAGCTCGCCACGTGGGCCGCGGAGCACGGCGTCGCCTACCTCGACGGCGCGATCATGGCGACGCCCCCGATGATCGGCTCCCGCGCCGCGCGGGTCCTCTACAGCGGTTCCGCCACGGCCTTCGACGCCGCCCTCCCGGTCCTCGACGTGTGGGCGACCAGCGAGTTCCGCGGCGCCGACCCGGGCATGGCCGCACTGCTCGACCTGGCGATGCTCTCCGCCATGTACAGCGCGTTCGCCGGGCTCGTGCACGGCGCCGCGATGGTGGGCTCGGCCGGCGTGAGCGCGACCGAGTTCGCCGCCGCGGCCGTGCCGTTCGTCGGCGCCATGGTCCCGAGCTTCACGCGGTACGCCGAGATCATCGACGGTGGCGACTACACCGTGCCGGGTCAGCAGAGCCTCGGCTTCTCCGACGTCGGCCACATCGTGCGCGCCAGTGCCGAGGCGGGCGTGGATCCGGTGACGATCGCCGCCGTGCAGGAGCTGATCCGCCGCCAGGTGGAGGCCGGGCACGGCGCGGAGGGCTTCGCCCGCATCCACGAGAGCCTGCGCCGGGGCGGGGAGGTGGCCGCGTGATCACCGTGCTCGGGCTCGGGCCCATGGGGCGGGCCATGACGCGCGCGCTCCTCGCCGCGGGACACCCGGTGACCGTCTGGAACCGCACCGCGTCCCGCGCGGACGAGGTCGTCGCCGAGGGAGCCGTGCTCGCGGCGTCCCCCGCCGAAGCCGTCGAGGCGGGTGATCCGGTGCTGCTGAGCCTCACCGACTACCGGGCGATGTACGACATCCTCGGGGCGGCCACCGGCTCGCTGCGCGGACGGACACTGGTCAACCTCAGTTCGGACACCCCGGACCGCACGCGCGAGGCCGCGGAGTGGGCGCAGCGGCACGGCGCGGCGTTCGTCGCGGGCGGGGTCATGGTGCCCGCGCCGATGATCGGCACGCCGTCCGCCTCCGTCTACTACAGCGGGCCCGGCGACGTGGTGGAGCTGCACCGCCCGGTGCTGGAGCGGATCGGCGAACCGAGGTACCTGGGCGCCGACCCCGGCCTCGCCCAGACGATGTACCAGGCCCAGCTCGCCGTGTTCCTCAGCAGCCTCTCCGGGCTGATGCAGGCCACCGCGATGCTGACCGCCGCCGGGTTGACGGCCGCGGAGACGATGCCCGATCTGCTGGACCAGGCCGACTCGATCGGCGCGATCCTGCGGGCGGGTGAGGAGAAACCCGGCACGGCGCTCGACGCGGGCGAGCACCCCGGTCACCTCAGCACCGTCACGATGATGGGCGCGACCGCGGACCACATCGTCGAGACCAGCGCCGCGCTGGGGCTCGACCAGGGGCTGCCGCAGGCCGTGCAGGCGCACTACCGGCGCGCGATCGCCGACGGGCACGGCACCGACAACTGGACCCGCATCATCGACGGCATCCGCGACCCGCGCTGACCGGTCGGGCTGATCCGCGCCGGTTCACGCCGAGCCGGGGCGGATCAGCCCGGTCTCGTACGCGAGCACCACCGCCTGCACGCGGTCGCGCAGGTTCAGCTTCGCCAGGATGCGCCCGACGTGCGTCTTCACCGTGGCCTCGGAGAGGAACAGCGTGCCGGCGATCTCCACGTTCGACAGCCCCTTCGCGATGAGCACGAGCACCTCGCGCTCCCGCTCGGTCAGCACGTCCAGCTCGGCCTCGTCGCGCAGCGGTCCGCCGCCACCGACGAACCGGTCCAGCAACCGCCGCGTCACCGAGGGGGACACCACGGCGTCACCGGACGCGACCGACCGCAACGCCGACACCAGGTGGTCCGGCGGGGTGTCCTTGAGCAGGAACCCGCTCGCGCCGTTCTGCAGCGCCGCGTACACGTACTCGTCCAGATCGAACGTGGTCATCACCAGCACCCGCGACGTACCGGCCTCGACGATCCGCTTCGTCGCCTCGACGCCGTCCATCACCGGCATCCGCACGTCCATCAGCACCACGTCCGGCCGCAGCTCGGCGGCGAGCGCCACCGCGTCCGCGCCGTCGCCTGCCTCACCGGCCAGGTCGATGTCCTCCTGCGCGCCCAGCACCATGCGGAACCCGAACCGCATCAGCTCCTGGTCGTCGACCACCACCACGCGGATCACGGGTCGAGCCTCACCGGGAAGCTCGCGTGCACCCGCCACCCGCCACCGGGCCGCGGCCCGACCTGCAGCACCCCGCCGAACAGGTGCGCCCGCTCGCGCATCCCGATCACCCCGTTGCCTCCCGGCAGCGCAGGCGCGGGCACCAGCGCCCGCGCCTTGCCCGCCCCGTCGTCCACGATCTCCACGTCTACCAGGTTCTCCGTTCGCCGTAGCCGTACTTCCGCACGCGCACCCCGGCCCGCGTGCTTGAGCGTGTTCGTCAGCGATTCCTGCACGATCCGGTACACCCCGAGCGACACCCCGGTGGGCAGTCCGGCGAGCGACCCCTCGACCGTCAGCTCGACCGGCACTCCCGCCGCCTGCACGCGTTTGGCCAGCTCGACGATCGATTCGGCCGTCGGCTGCGGGATCCGCGGCTCGCCGCCGACCTCCTCGTCGCGCAGCACCTGCAGCAGCCTGCGCAGCTCGGTCAGCGCCGCGCGCCCGGTCTCGGAGATCGTCTGCACCGCGCGCTCGGCCATGTCCGGGTTCGACCGCAGCGCGTAGGAGGCGCCGTCGGCTTGCACCACGATCACGCTCACCGCGTGGGCGACCACGTCGTGCAGCTCGCGCGCGATCCGGCCGCGCTCCTCGGCCACGGCGATCCGCCCCGCCTGGTCGCGCTCGGTTTCCAGCAGGTGCAGCCGTGCCTCCAGCTCGGCCTGGTAGGCCCGCCGCGCGCCGACGAACTCGCCGAGCACCCAGCACAGCGCGAACACCAGGCCGATGAACACCAGCGCCGTCCAACCGTCGGCCGCCCAGCCCAGCCCCAACTGCAGCGCGGTGGCCGCCACCTGTGCCATCACGTATAAGGCGGCTTGCCGCCGCCCGACGTAGACCACCAGGGTGTACAGCGCGACGCAGCTCGCGCTGGCGCTGCCGAGCCCGAGCTCCAGCGCGCTGTGCGGCATCGCCACCGCCAGGATCACGTAGGCGGTGGCCAGCGGGAACCGTCGCCGGAACGCGACCGGAGCCACCATCGCGACGTTCAGCGGGATCGCGAAGTACCAGGCCCGCGCCGCGCTCGGTTCGGCACGCGCGACGAGGATCGTCAGGTCGATGAGCAGCAGCAACGTCGCCACGAGCGTGTCCCCGACCATCGGGTGCGTCCGCATCCACAAGCTCAGTCGCCGCACCTGCTCACAGTAGGTCGCAGGTGGCCCGCCGCGCGTCATCCCGCGGTAGCACCGCGCATGGGACCGCAGGTCGAGGTTCATGGCAGGATTCGGGTGCACCGGACGACACTGGGAGGGGGCGACGTGACGGCGACGACGGATCAGGGCCGCCTCGCCGGGCCGCTGTCGGTGTCGGTGGCCAACCTGTGCCGTCGGCTGCAACCGCAGGTCTCGGCCCGCACCGCGGCCGGCTTCGCGGAGGTGCTGCGCCGCCTCGGCGCGCCGCTGCAGGTCGCCGTGGCCGGCCGCATCAAATCCGGTAAGTCCACGCTGGTCAACGCGCTGATCGGGCGCCGGGTCGCGCCCACCGACGTGGGCGAGTGCACCCGCCTGGTCACCCGCTTCCAGTACGGCACGGTCGACCGGATCGAGATCGTCTTCAACAGCGGGAACAAGCAGGTGCTGCCGTTCGCGCCGGACGGGTCGATCCCGGCCGAGCTGGGCGTGGACACCAGCGAGGTGTCCCACCTGGAGGCCTACCTGACCAGTGCGGTCCTGCAGGACATGACGGTGATCGACACACCCGGCCTCGGCTCGCTGGACGCCGCGTCGGTGTCCCGCACCGAGCAGCTGCTCGGTGCCGCGCAGAACGCCGACGGCGAGGGCGACGAGCTCGACGAGACCTCCCGCAGCGCGGTGGCGGGCGCGGAGGCTGTTCTCTACGTCGTGACGCAGGGCGTTCGCGCCGACGACCAGCAGGCGCTCGCCGCGTTCACCGCCGCCACCGGAGCCGCGAGGCGGGCCCGGTCAACGCGATCGCCGTGCTCAACAAGGCCGACACCGTGGCGCCGGAGTCGGTCGAGGGCTCCGACGGCGACGTGTGGAAGGCCGCGTCGATCCTCGCCGGGAAGCAGGGCCAGCTGCTCAAACCGCGGGTGGCCGACGTGCTGCCGGTGATCGGCCTGATCGCCGAGTCGGCTGAATCCGGCAACTTCACCTCCGCGGACGCCGACGCGCTGCGCGCACTGGCCGAGCTCGACGACGCGACGCTCGAGACGATGCTGATGGCGGCCGACATCTTCACCAGCTGGGAGTGCGACGTCCCGGCGGGCACCCGGCTGCGGCTGCTGGAGAAGCTGGACCTGTACGGCATCCGCCGCGCGATCGACGCGATCCGCGCGGACGGTTCGATCACCGCGGGCGCCCTGCGCCGCCTGCTGCTGTCGGCCTCCGGGCTGGACGCCGTGCGCTCCCGGCTCAACACGGTGTTCGCCGCCCGCGCCGACGGCATCAAGGCCGCCGCCGCGCTCGCGTCGGTCACCGCGCTGGCGCACGCCTCCGGCGATCCGGCCGAGCGGCAGCGCGTGCACGATGCGATCGAGGTGCTGCTCGCCAAACCGGAGGCGCACCAGCTGCGACTGCTCGAAGCACTCACGCTGGTGGTCGCCGGTGCCGTCGACATGCCCGAGGACCTGGCGGAGGAGGTCCTTCGGGTGGGCAGCAACGCGAGCGTCGACGAGCAGCTCGGCCTGCCCGGGGCGGCCCGCCCCGAGCTGGCCGCGCACGCGCTGGAACGCGCGGGCTGGTGGCGTTCGTTCGCGTCGTTCGGTGCCACGCCCGCGCAGAGCCGCGTGGCGCACGTGGTGCACCGGGCGTACTTCCTCATCTGGCAGCAGCTGAGATGAACGAGAGGTGAGTGGCGTGGCACCCTGGTTCCGGCGCAGGTCCGCCGATGACTCGCCGACCGGCCAGATTCCTGGCGCGCAACTGGCGAAGATCATCGACGAAGTCGAGGGAACCACCTCGGCCCAAGGCCCGTCCAACACCGACGTGAACCGTGTATCCGAACTGGCCGCCGGCCCGGAAGCGCTGGACCAGGTGCGCGCCGACCGGCAGGAGCTGATCCAGCTCTGCCTCTACGCACTCGACCGGGCCCGCAGCGGAGGTGTCGTCGAGCGCCTCGAACAGGGGCTGGAGCGCGTCGGTGTGGTCGCGGTGCGCCCGGACGGGCAGCGGTTCGACCCGGCCGTGCACGAGGCGGGTGGCGCGGTGCAGACCGACGACCCCGCGTTGGACGGCGTCGTCGCGGAGACCGAGGTCGTCGGGTTCACCGACGGCGGCCGCCTGCTTCGCGCACCTGTCGTGACGGTTTACACGAGGCGCTAAGGTCCGCCCTGTGACCGCTCCGCCGCTTTCGTCGTTACCCAACCAGGTGAAACAGGCCCGTGAGGCGCTGCTCGCCCTGCTGCGCGACAACGACCCCAAGGCGGCGGCGTGGGTCGAGCAGGTCCGCCGCTCCCGGCCGAAGAAGCCGCAGGTGGTGGTGGTCGGCGAGACCAACAGGGGCAAGAGTTCGCTGGTCAACGCGCTGCTGGCCACGCCGGGGCTGTCCCCGGTCGACGCCGACGTCGCCACCGCCGGCTACCTCGTCTTCGACCACGCCGCGGAGTGGGCAGCGCAGGCCTGCTACCCCGGCCAGCTCGCCCCGGTCGCGGTGCCGCTGTCCGAGCTGGAGCGCTGGGTGTCGGCCGCGCACGAGCTCCCCGAGGGGCAGCTGCCGCCGCGCTACGTCGAGGTCACCGGCCCGGTCCCGCTGCTGGAGCGGTTGTCGCTGGTGGACACCCCCGGTGTCGGCGGCCTCGACTCGATGCACGGTGAGCTGGCCGCCGAGGCCGCGGCCAACGCCACCGCGCTGCTGTTCGTCGTCGACGCCTCCGCCCCGTTCACCGCAGGCGAGCTGGAGTTTCTGCGGCGGGTCGGCGACCGCGTCGAGACCGTGGTGTTCGCGCTGTCCAAAACCGACGCCTTCCGCGGCTGGCGCGAGGTGCTGGAAGCCGACAAGCAGCTGCTGGCCGAGCACGCCCCGCGCTTCGCGGGCGCGCAGTTCCACCCGGTGTCGGCGCGCATGTTCGAGATGGCCGCGAAGGCGCCGAACGAACAGGCGGCGACGGTGCTGCGGGAGCGCTCCGGCGTGATCGAACTGCAGACGGCGCTGCAGGAACTCGTCGTGGGCCGCTCGGCGATGCTCGGTGAGGCGAACACGTTGCGGGCGCTGTCCAGCGCGCTCGGCGAGGTGCAGGCGGGCCTGCTGGCCGAGCAGCGCGCGCTGTCCTCCGGCGAGGCGGAAGCCGAGCGCCTGCGCGAGCGACGCGACGAGCTGGCCGCCGAGCGCAAGACCTCCACCCGCGGCTGGCAACTGAAGCTGCGCGGCGAGATCCAGCGGGCCAGGGTCGACCTCGGGCACGAGACGAGCAGGCAGTTCCGCGACGCGCAGTCCTACTTCCGCACTCGCATCGACGGCGCGAAGAAGGACGAGCTGGCGCAGCTGCCGCAGCAGGTCGACGCGGCGTTGCAGGTGATCTCGCAGCGGGTGTCGGCCACGATGGCGCACCGGCTGAACCGGGTCACCGACATCGCGCTCGCCGAGTTGTTCGCGCCCGAGGAGCTGGACGTGATCCGGTCGCAGTTCCTGCGCGCGGGCGGTCCCCAGGTGGTGCTGCGTCCGCCGGACCGCAAGCCCTCCACCCCGGAGGACAAGCTGTTGATCTTCATGGGTGTCTCCGGCGGTGTCGGTGCGAGCAAGATCGCGGCGCTGCCGCTGGCCGGGGTCGCCCTGCTCAACCCGGTCGTGCTGCCCGCCACCATCGTGGTCGGCCTCGGCGCGGGCTGGTGGATGGCGCGCACGCGGCGGCACGCCGCGGACAAGCAGCACCACAAGCAGTGGCTGGTCGAGTCGGTCGCGGAGGCCCGTTCGGTGCTCGACCAGCTGGTCGCCGAGCAGCTGATCGAGGCGGAGCAGCAGCTGTCGCTCGCGCTGGACGAGGCGCTGTCCCGCCGGATCGACGCGATCGAGGCCGAGATCAAGCAGGTCGACAAGACGATCAAGATGGACGCGCAGGAGCGGGCGCGGAACCTGGCCGCGGTGAGCCGGCGGCTCAAGGAGACCGGCGACGGCCGTGATCGCGCCGAGACCCTGCTCACCCGGATCCGCGACCTGCGTGACCAGGGCTGATGAGTTCGGTTGTGCCGGGGAACCGAACCGGCCTAACGTGAGTCCAAGCGTGTGACTTCGATGGTTCGAGATTGGGGAGTTCGGCGTGTGGATCGATGAGACCGGCGGGGTTGAGCCCACCACGACCTCCGACGGCGACCTGGAGATCACGGTCGACGGCCAGACGTACACGGCCGAGCAGAACATGGACCTCGACCACGACGGCGTCGACGAGACCGTCCGGCTCGACAACGCCGACGGCACCATCACCGCCTACGTCGACACCGACGACGACGGTCGTGCCGACCAGTACGTCCACACCGACACCGAGGGCAACATCGTCGAGATGGCCCGCTACGACGAGACCACCGGTGACTGGGTGGAGGACCACGGGTCCGACGCGGGTGAGCCCGGCACCACCGAGACCGGCCGCTCTGGTGATCTGACCGTCGACATGGCCGACGGCACGGTCGACCTGGGCCCGGCCACGGTGGACAGCGACAACGACGGCACCGCGGACAGCGCGGTCGTCACCGACACCGATGGCAACACCCGCGTGTTCACCGACGTCGACGGCGACGGCAAGGCCGACGTGCAGACGATCATCACTCCGGATGGCGAGTCCACCACCTACGAACACACCGGCCCCGGCGAGTGGACCGAGACCACGAGCGGCTTCACCGCCGACGTGCCGCCGGACAGCGACCAGGCGTGGGGCGGCGAGAGCCACCAGACGGTCGAGGGAGTCGCGCGCATCGACTCCGGCACCGGGCAGTGGATCTCCCAGAACTGAACGGAAAAACGGGCGAAACGGGCCCCGGTCGTCGACTCCGACGGCCGGGGCCCGTCGCTGTTACGGACTCGATCACACCGGTCGGGTATCGCCTGGATCACGCGCGTGCCGAAGAAGTTTCTCCGCTACGCCGGTCCAGCGATATCTGAATCGATTCCCTGATCGTTCTTGTGAGAGAACCGACAGGTCAGGCCTCGGTTACCAGCCAGTCCCCCGGCTACTCTCGGAGAATCCCAATTTCCAGCACACCGGTAGGGCAGCCGGTGTGCGAAGCCATTCGGTCGCCGGCGACGGAACGCTTCCCCGGACGTGTGCGGGGTTCGCGTTCCTGCCGTCGAAGTCAGGAGAAGGAATGACTGCAGTAGCCATCCCGGGACTGGACAAGGCGCCGACCTCACACAGTGGTGTGCTCGCGTGGGTGCGGGAGGTCGCCGAGCTGACGACCCCTGACCGAGTGGTGTGGTGCGACGGCTCCGACGAGGAAGCCGAGCGCATCAACAACGAGCTGGTCGAGGCAGGCACGTTCGTACCCCTGGAGGCGAAGCCGAACTCCTTCTGGGCCGCGTCGGACCCGAGTGACGTCGCGCGGGTCGAGGAGCGGACCTTCATCTGCTCGGAGCGGGAAGAGGACGCCGGGCCCACCAACAACTGGATGCACCCGGACGAGATGAAAGCCACGATGACCGAGCTGTACCGCGGGTGCATGCGTGGCCGGACGATGTACGTCATCCCGTTCTGCATGGGCCCGCTCGGTGACGACAACCCGAAGCTCGGCATCGAGGTGACCGACTTCGCCTACGTCGTCGCGTCGATGCGCGTGATGACCCGCATGGGCGCGAAGGCCCTGGAGAAGTTCGTCACCGAGGACGGCACTGAGCGCGAGTTCGTGCCCGCCCTGCACTCGGTCGGCAAGCCGCTCGAGCCGGGTGAGAAGGACGTCCCGTGGCCGTGCAACGAGACGAAGTACATCACGCACTTCCCGGAGAGCCGGACGATCTGGAGCTACGGCTCGGGCTACGGCGGCAACTCGCTGCTGGGCAAGAAGTGCTACTCGCTGCGCATCGCCTCGGTGATGGCGCGCGACGAGGGCTGGCTCGCCGAGCACATGCTGATCCTCAAGCTGATCTCGCCGGAGAACAAGGCCTACTACGTGGCGGCCGCGTTCCCGAGCGCGTGCGGCAAGACCAACCTCGCGATGCTGCAGCCGACCATCCCCGGCTGGCGCGCCGAGACCATCGGTGACGACATCGCGTGGATGCGGTTCGGCGAGGACGGCCGTCTGTACGCGATCAACCCCGAGTTCGGTCTGTTCGGCGTCGCGCCGGGCACCGGTGTGAAGACCAACCCGGTCGCGATGAAGACCATCGAGGCGGGCAACACCGTGTTCACCAACGTCGCGCTCACCGACGACGGTGACGTCTGGTGGGAGGGCATGACCAAGGAGCCGCCCGCCCACCTGACCGACTGGAAGGGCCGCGACTGGACGCCGGACTCGGATGTGCCCGCCGCCCACCCGAACTCGCGGTTCTGCACGCCGATCTCGCAGGTGCCCACGCTGGCGCCGGAGTGGGACGACCCGAAGGGCGTGCCGATCTCGGCGATCCTGTTCGGCGGCCGCCGTGCCACCACGGTCCCGCTGGTCAGCGAGGCCCGCGACTGGCAGCACGGCGTGTTCATGGGCGCCACGATGTCGTCGGAGAAGACCGCCGCCGCGGCGGGCAAGGTCGGCGAGGTGCGCCGCGACCCGATGGCGATGCTGCCGTTCCTCGGCTACCACGCCGGTGCGTACTTCAAGCACTGGCTGGACACCGGCAAGAACGCCGACTCGGGCAAGCTGCCGAGGATCTTCTACGTCAACTGGTTCCGCCGCGGTGACGACAAGCGGTTCCTGTGGCCGGGCTTCGGTGAGAACTCGCGCGTCCTCAAGTGGATCGTCGAGCGCATCGAGGGTCGCGCCGGCGCCGTGGAGACCCCGGTCGGCTTCGTGCCGCGGGCCGAGGACCTCGACCTCGAGGGCATCACCGAGCCGATCGAGGACGTCCAGGAGTCGCTCGCCGTCAAGCCGGAGGAGTGGCGCCAGGAGATCCCGCTGATCGAGGAGTGGTTCGCCAAGATCGGTGACCGCGTGCCGTCGAGCCTGCACGACGAGCTGGCCGCGCTGAAGCAGCGCCTCGGCTGACGTTCGCGACGAGCGGAACGGCCATCCCCGTCAGGGGGTGGCCGTTTCATCGTTTCCGGGCTCGATCCGGCAGGCCTTCCCACGGGTCGGCCGGCTGTCGAACACGGTGCGGGAGTCGCGTCACCCGGTGGGTACCCCGGTGATCGCATCGCGCAGCGCGTCGAGCGGCAGGCCCACGGCATCGGCCAGCGCGACCACCGTGAAGAAGGCGGGTGTCGGGATGCGGCCGGTCTCGATTTTGCGCAGCGTCTCCACGGAGACACCAGCTTCGACGGCCACCTCGGCCATGCTGCGGGCACCGCGTGCCGCGCGTAGCGCGGCACCGAGTCGCTCACCGCGTTCGCGTTCGGCTTCGGTCAGCGGTACACGCACCATGTGCACAGTCTATCCGGCCAGCTGTCCCCAGCCTGTGGACAAATCTGTGCACAGGCTGGGGACTACCAGAAGAAATCGCGCGTGAAAACCCTCGGAATGGCAACTCTTCGGGTGTGTCGCGCGTCTCAGCTCAAATAGGCGCCGAAGGGAGGTCGTCATGTGGCTGGCGGGCGGACTGATGTTTGTGCTCACCGTCGTCTACCTGGTGCTGTGCACCTGCACGGGCAGGTTCCGCGAACTCAAGGAAGAGCTGGCGGAAGAACTGAAGAACCCCGCCGGGGACGGGCCCGGCGGGGTTCTGAAAACCGACAAGTAGATCGATTACGCGGTGGGGCCCGGCAACGGCATACCGGGCAGTTCCTGGTCCTCCGGGACCACCCCGTCGACGAGGTAGTCCTCCACAACCTTGTCCACCGCCGCGTTGCCCGACGCGTAGATCCCGTGGTCACCCTCGCCGGTCACGGTGATCATCCGCGAGCCCTGGAACGCGTGGTGCGCCCGCTGGGCGCCCTCGATCGGCGTCGCCGGGTCGTGCTCCGACTGCACCATCAGCACCGGCGGCACGCCGCGGCCGTCGAGCACCGGCAGCTTCTCCGGCTTGTTGTCCCAGAAGATGCACGGCTGGATGAGCCATCCCCAGCCGAGCAGCGGGTACTGCGGCCCGAGCGCCGCCGACTGGCGCACCGCGGTGTTGCGGTTGCCGAACCAGGGCCCCTCGTTACAGGGGATCGTCCAGAAGCTCGCGTCGTAGGCGTCGTCGAAGTCGCTCGGCACCACCAGTGGCTGCGGACCGAGTGCCTCGGTGGCGGCCTTCACATGGTCCAGCAGCGCGGTCCGCTGTTGCGCCGACGCGGTGCCCTCGGTCAGGTTCCGCACGTTGACCAGGTAGTCGGCCAGCTCCGGGAAGTACTTCTTGCCGTACAACTCGGAGGCGATGAACGAGTCGAGACCGTTGGCGGACAGCTTCTCGCCGTCCACCTCCACCGGGTTCTGCGTCAGCGCGTAGCGCACCTGCTCGTAGGTCCGCCGGGCCTCCTCCGCGGTGGTGCCGAAGTGGTACAGGCTGTCGTACCGCGCGATCCACGGCAGGAAGTCCTCGCGCCACCGGCGCTCGAAGCCCATCGGCTGCCAGTCGAACGACTTCTGCCACGTGGTGGTGAACTCGGTGTTGGAGTCCAGCACGAACCGGCCGGTCCGGTCGGGGAAGGCCTGCGCGTAGTGCGCGCCCATCCAGGTGCCCGCCGAGTAGCCGACCCAGTTGATCTTCTGCCGCTGCAGCAGCACGCGCAGCAGGTCGAGGTCGTCGACCGTCTGCCGCGTGTTGATCAGCGGGCCGAGGTCGCCGGACTTCACCTGGCACGAGTCGGCCGCGTACTCGGTCGCGTCGAGGATCAGGTTCAGGTTGTCCCGGCTGCGGTCACGCGGGTCGAGGTCCTTCCCGGTGTCGATGGCCCCGCCGCACGTGATGTTCGTGCTCTTCCCGGTGCCCCGCGGGTCGAACCCGATGATCTCCTGGTGCTCGCGCAGCCGGTCCTGGTTGCGCAGCCGGGCCGGGAACATCCGGCCCGGCGCACCGGGCCCGCCCGGGTTCACGAACACGCTCGACGTTGCCTCACCGGTCGCCTTCAGGCGGCTGACCGCGATGGTCACGTCGGCACCGGCGTCCGGCCGGTCCCAGTCCCGCGGCGACGCGAAGCTCGCGCACTCGAGGTCCTCGGCACCGGGTGGCGGTGTCTCCCCGGACAGCTCGTCAGTGGTGCAGGTGTGCCAGTCGAGCGTCTGGAGGGCGTAGCGGTCCGGAATTCCCGTCGAGTTCAGCGCCGGTCCGGCCGGTGCCGCGATCGCTGGTGCCCCCGCCGCCAGCAGGGCGCCGGCCAGAGCCGGGATCACCACCGCCAAGCGCGTCCGTTTCATGCTCGCCCCTATCGTCTTGTCGCACCGCGCGCCTACCCCGCGGCGCGATCATTCATATCCGTCCGCGTCCGGCAGGGGCAACCTGCGTAAGTCGGGTGTCGCGAGCGATCAAATCGATACTCGGCGGGGCGTGACGCCGGGTGGGCCAGCACTTAAGGTCAACGCGCGCAGTCTTACGTCCAAGTGAGGTCACATGTCTGGCAAAGCGGCCGGTAAGGTCACCGGGCTGCAAATCAGTCCGTGGAACCTGGTCCTGTTGGTTCCACTGTTGATGCTGGTCACACCGTGGTTCAACGTCGACAAACCGCGGTTTCTGGGGATGCCGTTCTTCTACTGGTTCCAGTTCGTCTGGGTGATCGTCGGCGTGATCTCCGTCGCGATCGTCTACGTGATGACGAAGGGTAAGCCGGTGGTCAAGGGCAAGCCGGACCGGCTCGGCGACGAGCTGGACGAGGGTGAGGTGCGATGACGACGTCGACGGTGCTGGCCCAGGCGCCGGGCAGCGGTCTGCAGTGGACCGAGCTCAGCATCTTCATCGTGCTGTTCCTGCTGGTCAGCGTGATGGGTTTCGTGGCGTCCCGCTGGAAGGCCGCCGAATCGCTCGACCACCTCGACGAGTGGGGGCTCGGCGGCCGCAAGTTCGGCGCGTGGATCACCTGGTTCCTCGTCGGCGGTGACCTCTACACCGCCTACACCTTCGTGGCCGTGCCCGCGCTGGTGTTCGGTGCCGGCGCGTTGGGCTTCTACGCCCTGCCCTACACCGTGGTCCTGTACCCGATCGTGTTCCTGCCCGCGCTGCGGATGTGGTCGGTGTCCCGCTCCCGCGGTTACGTGACGCCCGCGGACTTCGTGCGCGGCCGCTACGGCTCGCCGACGCTGGCGCTGCTGATCGCGATCACCGGCATCGTCGCGACGATGCCCTACATCGCGCTGCAGCTCGTCGGCCTGGAAGCGGTGCTGCGGACGATGGGGCTCAACGGCAGTGGTATCGCCGGGCACCTGCCGCTGCTGATCGCGTTCCTGGTGCTGGCGCTCTACACCTACCAGTCGGGGCTGCGCGCGCCCGCGCTGATCGCGTTCGTCAAGGACGGGCTGATCTACGTCGTGATCCTGGTCGCGGTGTTCTACCTGCCATCCAAATTGGGCGGTTGGTCGCACATCTTCGACGTCAGCCAGGAGAAGCTGCAGACGCCGGATCCGAAAACCGGCAACCCGTCCGGTTCGATCCTGCTGACGGCGAACAACCAGCTGCAGTACATCACCCTGGCGCTCGGTTCGGCGTTGGCGTTGTTCCTGTACCCGCACTCGCTCACCGGTGTGCTCGCCTCGCGCGGTCGCAAGGTGATCAAGCGGAACATGATCGCGCTGCCCGCGTACTCGTTTCTGCTCGGCCTGCTGGCCCTGCTGGGGTACGTCGCGCTGACCGCGGGCGTCAAGCCGATCACGAACGCGGCCACCGGCAACGCCGACTCCAACACCGTGGTGCCGGTGCTGTTCGACACGCAGTTCCCGTCGTGGTTCGCGGGCATCGCGTTCGCCGCGATCGGCATCGGCGCGCTCGTGCCTGCCGCGATCATGTCGATCGCCGCGGCGAACCTGTGGACCCGCAACATCTACAAGGAGTACCTGAAGAAGGACGCCACTCCGGGTCAGGAAGCCAAGCAGGCGAAGCTCGCCTCACTGGTGGTCAAGTTCGGCGCGGTTGCGTTCATCCTGTTCATCGACCCGCAGTTCTCGATCGACCTGCAGCTCATCGGTGGTGTGCTGATCCTGCAGACGCTGCCTGCGGTGGCGATCGCGCTGTACACGCGGTGGTTCCACCGGTGGGGTCTGATCGCGGGTTGGGTCGTCGGCATGGCGTGGGGCGTGATCATGCTCTACGGCATCCCGAACCCGAAGACGGGCAAGGCGCACTTCGGCGGCTCGGCGCTCGCGCTCGAGAAGCTGTCGATCTTCGGCTGGCACCCGTTCTCGGGCTCGGCGATCCAGATCTACCCCGGGTTCGTGGCGCTGGTGGCGAACCTCGTGGTGGCGGTGGTCGTCACGGTGATCGCGCGGAGCCTGAAGATCTTCAACGGCACCGACGACACCGAGGGCACCGACTACCACGCCGACGAACACGACAAGGATCTGCGGGCCATCGGCGCCCCGCACTAGGAGGACGATGTGGACAGCCGGTTCGGTGTCACCGAGCTCGACGAACTGCCCGATGACCTGCGCGAGCGCATCGGTGCGATCGCGGAGAAATCAGGCTTCGTGCCGAACGTGTTCCGGGCACTGGGGCACCGGCCGGCTGAACTGCGTGCCTTCCTCGACTACCACGACGCGCTCATGGAGCGCACCGACGGCCTCAGCAAGGCCGAGCGCGAACTCGTCGTGGTCGCGACGTCGGGGGCGAACCACTGCACGTACTGCGTAGTCGCCCACGGCGCGATCCTGCGGATCCGGGCCAAGGACCCGGAACTGGCCGACCGGGTGGCGACCAACCCCTGGCAGGTCGAACTGGACGAGCGGCGCCGCGCGATCGTCGACCTGGCGCTCGCGCTGTGCCGCGAACCCGAGCGGTTCGGCGAGGCCGACATCGAGGCCGCGCGCGAGGCGGGCCTGACCGACGACGAGATCTGGGACGTCGGGTCGATCACCGCGTTGTTCGCGATGTCCAACCGGCTGGCGCACCTGACGGCGCTGCGGCCGAACCCGCAGTTCTACGGTATGGGCCGCTGACCGCGGCGCCTCACAGCTCCAGCCGCCAGGTCTCGCCGACGAGGTCGTGTCCGAAGCTGCGGTGCGGCTCGGAGTCGACGAGCTCGAACCCCAGCCGCTGGTAGATGCGTCGCGCGGCGGTCAGCACGCTGTTCGTCCACAGCTCCATCGCGGTGTAGCCGTGGGCCCGTGCGAACGCGACGCACTCCGCCACCAGGCGCCCGCCGACCCCGTGCCCGCGGGCATGCGGTTCGACCAGGAGCAGGCGCAGCTTCGCGGTGTTCGCGTCGCCACCGCGCACGCAGAACACGCATCCGGCGCGTTCCCCGTCGAGCTCGGCGATCCAGGCGGCCTCGCGCGCGGGGTCGCGGTGATCGACGTAGTCGGCGACGATGCGGGCGACCAGGGCCTCGTAGGTGGCGTCCCAGCCGTACTCGTGGGCGTAGATCGCGCCGTTGCGCTCGACGACCCAGCCGAGGTCGCCGGGGCGTGGCGGTCGCAGGACGAGCGCCGGGTCCGCCCGCTGCCCGCCGACCATCCGGGAGATGGTGCTCATCGCCGTGACCAGGCGCTGCTGGTCGTCGTCGGGGAGGTGCGCGAGTAGCTCGCCGATCTGGGCGGTGGTGCGGTCCTCCAGGACCTTCTCCTCGGCGCGGCCCGCGTCGGTGAGCCGGACGACCTGGCGCCGCCCGTCGGTCTCGTGCCGTTCCCGCGCGACGAGCCCACGGGTTTCCAGCCGCCGGAGCAGCCTGCTGGTGTACCCGGCGTCCATGTCGAGGCGCCTGCGCAGCTCGGTGACCTCGGTGGCGTCGGACTGGGCCAGCTCGTAGAGCACCCGGGCCTCGCTGAGCGAGTGCTCGCTGCCGACGAGTCCTTCGTCCAGCACGCCGATGACGCCGGTGTAGAGCCGGTTGAAAGCGCGGACCTGTGCGATGCGGTCGGCGATGACGGTCACGTTCATTGACCACCTCAACAAACTCTTTGACTTAGTCAAAGAGTACGCGCGCAGAGCGCGGGCGCAAGAGGGTTTCCGACGTGGGAGGTGGGGAAATTGGAAACCCCGTGATGCTGCCAGGTCGGGGGTCCGCCAGCATCACGGGGTCATTCGGTGTATCGCCGCTTTGAGCGGCGGCGTTACAGCCTGATCTTATTGTGGTCTAGATCACTTATCAACGCAGGTTCGACTGCCGCGCCTGGGCGATGGCGATCAGTTCCTGGCGCACGGTGACGGAGCCCGCGGTGTCGATCGCGCGGTTCAGGGCCCTGCGGTTGCGCGCCTCGGCGCGGCGGGCACGGAGCTTGGCGGCGATGTTGCTCATCGTGTGGTTTCGCATCCCTCATGCATCTCGACTGGCTACGCATCTAGTATGCGCCTTTTTTCACAAGGTCGCCATCGATCGTCCGGTGATGTGAGGCACTTGCCTACGATTCGTCGGCCCTGAGCAGCTATCGCAGACGATCTATCTCTCTACAAGAGATGCTAGAGAGTGCTAGAAAGTTGCAGAGCGGGCCTGTCGTCTCACTCCGCGGCGCGGTTGAGCAGGTAGTGCCCGAAGTGCGGCACCGTGAAAGCGATATGCCCGCGTTCCGCGGAGTACACCAGCCCCTTCTTCATCAGCGAGTCGCGCGCCGGGGACAGCGACGAGGGTTTGCGGCCGAGGTACACGGCCACGTCCGAGGTGCCCGCGCTCTCGTCGCGGCCCTGGGTCAGCTCCGCCATTGCCCGCAGGTACTCGCGTTCGGCGGGTGTGGCGCGCTCGTAGCGGGACCCGAAGAAGCCGACCGCGAGTTCCTGCTCGGCCTCGGGGGCGGCGACCTCCACGTCCTGCACCGTGACCGGATCCTCCGGCGCCGCGCCCCAGGCCGCCTTCGCGTACGCCTGGATGAAGTACGGGTAACCGCCGGAGGCGTCGAACAACGCGTCGAGCGCCTCCGGTTCGATGCCGGCTTCCTCGCGCTCGATCGGGGCCAGCACCGCGCGGTCGGCGTCGTCCCGGGAGAGCCGGTCGATGCGGGTGTAGCGGAACAGCCGCTCGGAGTACGACTTGGACGCCGACAGCACCGTGGGCACGTGCGGCAGCCCCGCGCCGACCACCACCAGCGGTGCCCCGGACTGCGACAGCTCGTGGCAGGCCGCGCACAACGCCGAGACGTCGTCCGGACGCAGGTCCTGGATCTCGTCGATCAGCAGCGCCACCCCGGTGCCGACGTCGGCGGCCAGCTCCGCGACATCCGTGAACAGTTCCACGAGGTCGATCTCGATGTCACCGGAATCCGCCCTGCCCTGCGCCGCGGGCACGTCGATGCCGGGCTGCCACCGGTCGCGCAGCTTCGCATCCGCCTTGTTCGAACGCAGCGCGAAGGCCTTCAGCACCCCGAGGACCTCCTCGACCCGGTCCGGCGCGCGGTGCCGCACCGCCAGCTCCCGGATCGCGCGGTGCAGTGCCGCGGACAGCGGACGTCGCAGGTCGGCGTCCGGGCGGGCCTCGATCTTGCCGGCGCCCCACTTGTGCCTGACGGCCATCGAACGCAACTCACCCAGCAGGACAGTCTTGCCGACGCCCCGCAGTCCGGTGAGCACGAGGCTGCGTTCGGGGCGGCCGCGGGCGACCCGCTGCAGTACGACTTCGAACGCGTTCAGCTCGCGCTCGCGGCCGGCCAGTTCCGGCGGCCGCTGCCCGGCGCCCGGTGCGAACGGGTTGCGGATCGGGTCCACGATGCCAACGTATCGGCGTGTCTAGCGCGACGGCGATATTTGGGCAGATTCCGGTAGGGCGTGTCGCTATCGCTGTCTATCTATGTATAGCTCAGACACTAGAAATCATTAGGGATGAAAAGAGGCCGGAGCGGGTAGAAAAGAACCACGTGTGACAACGAGGAAGGCGAAGACCGTGATCTTGCGTCGATTGGCCCGGCCCCTGTTGGCCGGCATCTTCATCTACGGCGGCATCAACGCCCTCAAGCACGCCGAGGGCCACGCCGAGGTGGCCAAACCCCTCCTCGACAAGGTCGGCGAGCAGCGCGACAAGCTCCCCGACGCCGTCCCCACCGACCCGGTGAGCATCGTCAAGATCGATGCGGGTGTGAAGATCGCGGCGGGCACGCTGCTCGCGCTCAACAAGTTCCCCCGGCTGTCCGCGCTGGCGCTGGTCGGCAGCATGGTGCCGACGACGCTCGCCGGCCACCCGTTCTGGGAGGCCAAGGACCCGCAGCAAAAGCAGCAGGAGCTGATCCAGCTCCTCAAGAACGCCGGGCTCGTCGGCGGTCTGCTGATCGCGGCGGGGGACACCGAGGGCAAGCCGTCGCTGGGCTGGCGCGCCCGTCGCGCCGCGGACAAGGCGAGCAAGCAGGCCCAGAAGGCGAGCGGGAAGGCGAGCAAGCGCGCGCAGAAGGCGTCGAAGTCGATCTCGTCCACCGCCGCGTCGGCTCGCGACGCTCTGCCGGTCTGAGGCGGGTGGGGGCCACCCCGTGGCGGGGTGGCCCCCACCCGGCTACTTCTCCAGGATCGCGGTGACGCCCTGTCCGCCCGCCGCGCAGATCGAGATCAGGCCGCGGCCGGACCCCTTCTCGGCCAGCAACTTCGCCAGTGTGGCGACGATGCGGCCGCCCGTCGCGGCGAACGGGTGCCCCGCGGCCAGCGAGGAGCCGTTGACGTTGAGCTTCGACCGGTCGATCGGCCCGAGCGGCTGGTCGAGCCCCAGTTTCTCCTTGGCGAACTCCGGGCTCTCCCACGCCTTCAGCGTCGCGAGCACCTGGGAGGCGAACGCTTCGTGGATCTCGTAGAAGTCGAAGTCCTGCAGCGTCAGGCCGGCCCTTGCCAGCATCCGCGGCACCGCGTAGGCGGGTGCCATCAGCAGTCCCTCGCCGCCGTGCACGTAGTCCACCGCGGCGGTCTGCGACAACGTCAGATAGGCCAGCACGGGCAGGTTCCGCTCGGCCGCCCATTCCTCGGACGCCAGCAGGACCGTGGACGCGCCGTCGGTGAGCGGCGTCGAGTTGCCCGCGGTCATCGTGCCGTCCTTGCCGCCGAAGACCGGCTTGAGCTTGGCCAGTTTCTCCGCGGTCGAGTCCGGGCGCAGGTTCTGGTCGCGGGTCAGGCCGAGGAACGGTGTGAGCAGGTCGTCGAAGAACCCGCGCTCGTACGCGGCGGCGAGGCGCTGGTGGCTGGTGGCGGCCAGCACGTCCTGCTCCTCGCGCGTGATGCCCCACTCCCGGGCCGTCAGCGCGGCGTGCTCGCCCATCGACAGGCCGGTGCGCGGCTCGGCGTTGCGCGGGATCTCCGGGACGATCTGCCCCGGGCGCAGCTTGGCCAGCAGCTTGAGCCGCTGCCCGACGGTCTTCGCGGAGTTGACCCGCACGAGGATCTTCCGCAGGTCGTCGTTCACCGCGAGCGGGGCGTCGGACGTGGTGTCCACGCCACCCGCGATCGCCGAGTCGATCTGCCCGAGGGCGATCTTGTTTGCCACGCCGATGATCGCCTGCAGGCCGGTGCCGCACGCCATCTGCACGTCGGACGCGGGCGTCTCCGGCGAGAGCTTGCTGCCCAGCACGCTCTCCCGGGCCAGGTTGAAGTCGCGCGCGTGCTTGAGCACTGCGCCCGCGGCGACCTCGCCGATGCGCTCACCTTGCAGCGCGTACCGGCTCACCAGGCCGTCCAGTGCGGCGGTGAGCATGTCCTGGTTGGACGCGCTGGCGTAGCGGCTGTTCGACCGCGCGAACGGGATGCGGTTGCCGCCGACGACGGCGACGCGACGGACGTCCATGAACTTTCCTCCCACTGCGGTGGTGAGCCTCGACTGACAGTGTAACCTACTCACGAGTAGGTAAGCTCGCTAAGGAGGCACGTGATGGCCGACCGGTATCAGCAGTTCACCAAGACGCCGATCGGGAAGTTCCTGGTGCCCAAGCTCGGGCTGCCCAACCCGCCGGTGCTGCGCCGGTACCGCCCTGGCCAGCCCCCTCTCGATGGTCCCGCACTTCTCGGTGCCGCGCCCGGTGGGCGGCTGGAGAAGACGGTGCGGACCCAGCTCGCGGGCGCGGGTGTCGAGGTGCTCACCGGGCCCGCGGGCGACGACCAGCGCTACGGCGCGCTCGTCTTCGACGCCACCGGCATCACCGATCCCGCGCAGCTGCGTGAGGTCTACCTCTTCTTCCACCCGGTCATCCGCAAGGTCGGCCACTGTGGCCGCGTCATCGTGCTCGGCACGCCGCCCGAGCTGACCGACGGTCGTGAGCGGATCGCGCAACGCGCCCTCGAAGGCTTCGTCCGCTCCGTGGGCAAGGAGCTCAAGCGCGGCGCCACCGCCCAGCTCGTCTACGTCGCCGCGGGCGCCGAGGAGGCCGCCGAGTCGACCCTGCGGTTCATCGCCTCCGCCAAGTCGGCGTTCGTGGACGCGCAGGTGATCCGCGTCGGCGCCACCGGTACCCCCTCGGTGCCCGCGATCGAGAACTGGGAGACACCGCTCGACGGCAAGGTCGCCCTGGTCACCGGCGCTTCCCGCGGCATCGGCGCGGCGATCGCGGAGGTGCTCGCCCGCGACGGCGCCCACGTGGTCGGTCTCGACATCCCGGCGCAGGGCGGCGAACTGTCGCAGGTGGCCAACCGGATCGGTGGTTCGGCGCTGCAGCTGGACATCACCGCCGCGGACGCGCCGGACAAGCTCGCGTCCTACCTCAAGGAACGGCACGGCGGTGTCGACGTCGTCGTGCACAACGCCGGCATCACGCGCGACAAGACGCTGGGCAACCTCACCGAGTCCGCCTGGGACGCGGTGATCACGGTCAACCTCGCCGCGCAGCTCGCCGTCAACGACAAGCTGCTCGCGGAGAAGGTGTTGCGCGACAACGGGCGCATCATCGGCGTCTCGTCGATCGCGGGCATCGCGGGCAACGTGGGGCAGACCAATTACGGCACCAGCAAGGCGGGCGTGATCGGCATGGTCAACGACGGCGCCCCGAAGCTCGCCGAGTACGGCGGCACCATCAACGCCGTCGCGCCCGGGTTCATCGAGACCAAGATGACCGCGGCGGTACCGCTGTTCATCCGCGAAGCCGGACGGCGGCTGTCCAGCCTCGGCCAGGGCGGGTTGCCGGTGGACGTCGCCGAGACGATCGCCTGGTACGCCAACCCGGCGTCGGCCGCGGTGAACGGCAACGTGGTCCGCGTGTGCGGCCAGGCGCTGCTGGGGGCGTGATGGGCGTCCGGGAGATCACCAGTCCGCCGAAGCTGGCGCCGCTGTACGCCAAGGCGTTGCTGCCGCACAGCGGTGGTGGCGGCCTGCCCGACACCGAGTACGTGCGCGCGGGCGCCGGGTTCGATCCGGCCCACGTGGCGGCCTACGCCGACGTCTGCGGATTCCGGTTCGGCGACGAGTTGCCCGCGACGTACCCGCACATGCTCGCGTTCCCGTTGCAGATGGCCCTGATGACGCAGCCGGACTTCCCGTTCCCGTTGCTAGGCATGGTGCACGTCGCCAACCGGATCACGCAGCGCCGCCCGGTCCGGCTGTCCGACACCGGTGCGGTGCGCGTGCGCGCGGAGAACCTGCGTCCGCACGAGAAGGGCCGCCAGTTCGACGTCATCAGCGAGTTCACCACCGAGGACGGTCCGATTTGGACCGAGGTGAGCACGTACCTGCGGCGGGGTGGCGGCGAGGGCGGCGGCAGGCGCGAACAGCTCGCGGCGCCCGCGCCCAACGCGATCTGGCGGGTGCCGGGCGACATCGGGCGCCGCTACGCGGAGGTGTCCGGTGACCGCAACCCGATCCACCTGCACCCGTTGACGGCGAAGCTGTTCGGGTTCCGGTCGGCCATCGCGCACGGCATGTGGACCAAGGCGCGTGCACTTGCCGCGTTCGAGGGGCGGTTGCCCGAGGCCTACACGGTGGACGTGAAGTTCAAACTGCCCGTGCTGCTGCCCGCGAAGGTGGCGTTCACGTCCTGGCGGACCGAAGGCGGGTGGGCGTTCGAACTGTGGGCGGCGGGAAAGCCGAAGCCGCACCTGGAGGGCGCGATCACTCCTCCGGACGCCACACCGAACCCTCGATGAGGTCGTTGAACCCCAGCCACACCAGGTTCATCAGCCACGACGCGAGCACTCCGTCGGACACCTCGGAGTGATCGAGCCACCAGTCGGCGAGCGATTCGGCGGCACCGACGAGCGACACGGCGAGCGCCGGGCCGGAGAACTCGGCCCGGCCGCCGAGTCCCTTCTTCATGCCCGCGGTGACCACGAGCGCGGTGACCACCTCGATGGCGCGCGAACGCAGCGCGGTGATCTCGTCGGCGAACCGGCCGCCGACGGTCAGCGCCTGCCGGTGCAGGACCGTCCACGAGTCGCGGTACTCGGCGACGAAGCGGAAGAACGAGCGCAACCCGTGCCACAGCTGCATGTCCGGGGGGAGTTCGGAACGCAGGCCGTCGCGCACCGTCTCCAGCAGACGGCCCGCCTCGCGCCGGATGCACTTGGCGAACAGGTCTTCCTTGGCGCCGAGGTAGGAGTAGATCATCGGCTTGGAGACCCCGGCGACGTCGGAGATCTCGTCCATGGACGCGGAGTGGTAGCCGTGTCGCGAGAACACCTCCACCGCGGCGTCGAGGATTTG
>Ga0164243_10002253_pt1 | contig 32090 bp, 25 predicted proteins | sample OricompcompostOP_FD_108781 | JGI IMG/M metagenome (GOLD analysis project Ga0164243, IMG submission 108781) | Organic Plus compost microbial communities from Emeryville, California, USA - Original compost - Organic plus compost (OP) | ecosystem: Engineered > Solid waste > Mixed feedstock >... | reverse complement strand
GCTCCGCGCCGGGCACACCGACAGCCTGGGCGAGTTGCGCATCCGGCCCGTTCCGCTCTCCGAGCCGGTCACCGACGACGAACGGCGCACCGGAGACCGGACGATGCCGGCTGTCGCTTCCGTTCGGGCGCCGGACCTGGCCACGGGGGTGCGGGTACGGCGCAGCCTTCGGCCACGGGGTGCCGACCCGGGCCGGGCCGGCACCCCGGACGCTCCACGACACCACCTGCCGGTGCCCCCGCCGGCCCGGCCGCCGCACGAGGTGGCACCCGCCCCCACGGCGCAGGAGAGCCCGACAGCGGCCGCGCCGACGGATTCGCCGCAGGCCCGGGAGCTACGGTTGGCCGCCCGGCGGTTGCTCGCCGCCTGCGTCGAGGTCCTGGGCGGTTTCCGGCCGGTCGGGCAGCTGCGGCCCTACTGCGCGCCCGAACGGTTCGAGAGCATCGTGCATCGGCTGCTCCGCCCGGGCATGGGGATGGGCCGGGGCCACGCCGCGAACCGGTCATCCGTGGTCGCCACCGCGCCGGGCCCCGGCCGACCCAGCCGCGTCCCCTCCGGTGAGCGGGTGACCGTCCGGCACGTGCAGCTCTGCGATGTCCTCGACGGGGTCGCCGAGATCGCGGTGGTGATGTCCCGCCGGGAGAAGGTCTGGGCTATGGCACTGCGGATGGAGCGCACCCGCGGGCGCTGGCAGTGCAGTCATCTGGAGGTCATCTAGCCCCCACCGACCCCCGGGGCGCTCGTCTGGCAGGTTGGCGGCAGGAAGACGGACGGACGGCCGCCCACCTCCCCCCTCAGCCGGCGGGCGTTCCGGGCCTCCACACAACGACGGTGGGCCACCCGATCCGGGTGGCCCACCGTCGCGTTTCGTTCGGCTGGACGCGCGGCCTCAGGCGCCGGCGCGGGCACCGTGGCAGCGCTTGTACTTCTTGCCCGAGCCGCAGGGGCACAGCTCGTTGCGGCCCGGCTCGGACCCGACGACCTGACCGGCCGCCGGCCGCTTGTTCGCCGCCTGCCCGCCCGGCGTCGCGGTCACCGCCCGCGTCCCGGGGTTGCCGGCCCGGCCGTTGCCGCGCAGCGCCGGCGGCGGTGCCTCCTGCACCAGCACCGGCGTCTCCCCACGACCGGCGGCTCCGTCGATCTCCGGGGCGCTGTAGGTCAGCTGCTGTGGGCGCCGGGCCCCGTTGCCGAGCGCGGTGGACAGCCGCTTCGGCGCGGTACCGACGGCCGGGGCGGCCTGCGGCGTCGCCTCCTGCTGCTGCGGCGGCTCGTACTTGAACAGGAACCCGACGGTCTCCTCCTTCACGCCGTCGAGCATCTGCTGGAACATGTCGAAGCCCTCGCGGTTGTACTCCACCAGCGGGTCGCGCTGGGCGTACGCGCGCAGGCCGACACCGTCGCGCAGGTAGTCCATCTCGTACAGGTGCTCGCGCCACTTGCGGTCGATGACCTGCAGCAGCACCTGGCGCTCGAGTTCGCGCATGACCTCGGGGGTCAGCTCCTCCTCACGCCGGGCATACGCTTCCCGGATGTCCTCGACCAGGATGTTGATGAGGAAGTCCTGGTCGATGGCCGCGCGGCCGCCGGCCTGCTCCTCGACCTCCTCCAGCGAGATGCCGACCGGGTAGAGCTGGGTGCGCAGGCTCGTCCAGAGCTGCTCCAGGTCCCAGTCGTCGGCGTAGCCTTCGGAGGTCGCGCCCTGCACGTAGGCGGTGACGACCTCCTCCATCATGCTCTGGATCTGCTCGTGCAGGTCCTCGCCGTCGAGCACGCGGCGGCGCTCGGCGTAGATGACCTGCCGCTGCTTGTTCATGACCTCGTCGTACTTGAGCACGTCCTTGCGGATCTCGGCGTTCTGCGCCTCGATCTGCGTCTGGGCGGTGCGGATCTGCCGGCTGACCAGCTTGGACTCGATCGGCACGTCCTCAGGGATGTTGAGCCGGTCCATGACGGCCTCGACGGCCGAGGCGCGGAAGCGCTTCATCAGGTCGTCCTGCAGCGACAGGTAGAACCGGGACTCGCCCGGGTCGCCCTGTCGGCCCGACCGGCCGCGCAGCTGGTTGTCGATGCGCCGCGAGTCGTGCCGCTCGGTGCCGAGCACGTACAGGCCGCCGGCCTCGATGACCTCCTCGGCCTCCTCGTCGCACAGCTTCTTCCACCGCGCCACCGCGTCGGGCAGCGCGGCCTCGAACTCCTCGGGCGTGTCCTCCGGCGTGATGCCCCGGTTGCGCAGCTCCGAGATGGCCAGCGACTCGGGGTTGCCGCCGAGCAGGATGTCCGTACCGCGGCCGGCCATGTTGGTCGCGACGGTGACCGCGCCACGCCGGCCGGCCTGCGCGATGATCTCCGCCTCCTTGGCGTGGTACTTCGCGTTGAGCACGGAGTGCGCGATGCCCCGGCGGCGCAGCATCTGGGAGAGGATCTCGGAGTTCTCCACCGAGACCGTGCCCACCAGCACGGGCTGGCCCCGGTGGTGGCGCTCCACGATGTCCTCGACGACGGCGTTGAACTTCGCCTTGACGGTCTTGTAGATGACGTCCGACCGGTCCACGCGGATCATCGGCCGGTGGGTCGGGATCGGCACCACGCCGACCTTGTAGACCTTGTTGAACTCGGCCGCCTCGGTCTCGGCGGTGCCGGTCATGCCGGCCAGCTTCTCGTAGAGCCGGAAGTAGTTCTGCAGGGTGATCGTGGCAAGAGTCTGGTTCTCCTGCTTGATCTCCACACCCTCCTTGGCCTCGATGGCCTGGTGCATGCCCTCGTTGTACCGGCGGCCGTACAGGATGCGTCCGGTGAACTCGTCGACGATGAGCACCTCGCCGTCGGCGACGATGTAGTCCTTGTCGCGCTTGTAGAGCTCCTTGGCCCGCAGCGCGTTGTTGAGGTAACCCACCAGCGGCGTGTTGAGCGACTCGTACAGGTTGTCGATGCCGAGCTGGTCCTCGACCCGGGCCACGCCCCGCTCGGTGACGGCCACGGTGCGCTTGGCGTGGTCGACCTCGTAGTCGCCCTCACCGTCCTCGCCGGGCTGCAGCCGGTTGGCCACCCGGGCGAACTCGGTGTACCACCGGGCCGACTGCTCGGCCGGGCCGGAGATGATCAAAGGCGTACGGGCCTCGTCGATGAGGATCGAGTCCACCTCGTCGACCACGGCGAAGAAGTGCCCGCGCTGCACCAGGTCCTCACGGCGCCAGGCCATGTTGTCGCGCAGGTAGTCGAAGCCGAACTCGTTGTTCGTGCCGTAGGTGATGTCCGCGTTGTATGCCTCGCGGTGCTCGGCGGCGGGCCGGTTGGGCAGGATGACCCCGACCGACAGGCCGAGGAACTGGTGCACCTGCCCCATCCACTCGGCGTCACGGCGGGCCAGGTAGTCGTTCACGGTCACCACGTGCACGCCCTTGCCGGCGAGCGCGTTGAGGTAGACCGGCAGCACGCTGGTCAGGGTCTTGCCCTCACCGGTGCGCATCTCGGCGATGTTGCCGTAGTGCAGCGCCGCGCCGCCCATGACCTGTACGTCGTAGTGGCGCTGCCCCAGCACCCGGTGCGCCGCCTCGCGAGCGGTCGCGAACGCCTCCGGCAGCAGGTCGTCGAGGGACTCCCCGGCGGCGTAGCGCTCACGGTAGACGTCGGTCAGCTCGCGCAACTCGGCGTCGGTCAGGTCGGTGTAGTTCTCCTCGATGGAGTTGACCGCGTCCGCGACCGCCTTGAGGCGCCGCAAGATCCGGCCCTCACCGGCACGCAGGATTCTGTCGAAGATCGACACGGGTGGATGCTCCCTCAAGTGCTGAGAACTGTGGCGCTGGACGAGCCCGGACCAGACCGACCACCGCACGTGGCGGCGAGGTCAGCAACCAGTGTCGCTCGCCGACCCTCACCCCGCCAGATCGGGGCCGACCGGACGGCCCGGCGGGGGACGTCGGGCAGGCGCACCGGGCGGAAACATGGTAGGCCGTCGAATGATCGTACGGCAGGATGTCGGATCATGAGTGCCCCGGTGCCCAGCCCCGCCGACCTGGAGTTGTTGGCGGGCGGTCTGGTGTTACGCCCCTGGCAGGCCGGCGACGCCGCCGCGATCCATCAGGCCTGCCAGGACCCGGCCATGCCCCGGCTCCTGCGGGAGCACGCGCTGGAGGCGGTGACCCGGCATCCGGCCGCCGGCAGCTCCCCGGATGCGGCCGTGCCGCTGGGCGTCTTCGACCCGGCCAGCGGCGAGCTGCTCGGCACCGCGGGACTGGTGCGGCTGGATCGCGCCACGGGGGAGGCGGAGATCGGCTACTGGACCGCCCCGCACGCCCGAGGCCGGGGAGTGGCCACCACCGCGGCGCGCGCCATCGCCCGGTACGGGTTGGACGTGCTGAGGCTGCGGCGGCTGGTGTGGCGCACGATCGTCGGCAACCACGCCTCCCGGCTGGTGGCGGCGCGGGTCGGGGTGCGCTTCGAGGGCATCCGTCGCGCCGAGGTCTACCGCGACGGCCAGTGGCACGACGCGTGGGCCGGCAGTGTGCTGCCGGGCGAGATCCGCGAGCCCGCGGACGCGGACAGCCCCGACCTGCTGCGCGCCGCGGCCCGCTGCCACACGTTCGAGCGCGGCCAGCCCACCCTGCGGACCACCACGCGTGGGGGCGAACCGGTCCGGCTCCGGCCGCTGCGCCCCGACGACGCCCCGGCCTGCATGGCGGCGGCCACCGATCCGGAGTCGATCGAGTTCACCAGCGTGCCCAGCCCGTACCAGCTCTCCGACGCGGAGACGTTCGTCAGCCGCGTCGCCCCCCGCTCCTGGGCGCTGGGCACCGCGGCCATCTTCGCCATCGCCGACGGGCAGGACGCGCTGGTTGGCACGATGGACCTGCGCCTGCGCGGGGACGAACTCACCACCCCGGTCGGCGACGTCGGCTATCTGGTCGGCCCGTGGGCCCGGGGCCGGGGCTACGCCAGCGCGGCCCTGGCCGCCCTGTGTGAGTGGGGGTTCACGGCGATGCGCCTGCACCGCATCGAATGGAGGGCCTTCGTGGGCAACGACGCCTCCCGGGCGACCGCGCAGCGGGCCGGGTTCCAGGTCGAGGGAGTGCAGCGCGAGGCGCTCGGGCACCGCGGCCGCTACCGAGACACCTGGGTCGGCGCCCGGCTGGTCAGCGGTGCCGTGCCGGCCCCCGAGACGGGAGAGAACCGTGACTGAACCGGCCGTGCTGCGCGGGAAGCGGGTCGTCCTGCGGCCGCTGCGCCCGGGCGATGCCGAGGACCTCGCCGCCGGCTGCGCGGACCCGCTGACCCAGGGCAACCTGGCGCTGCCGAGCCCCTACACGCTCCAGGACGCGCGTCACTGGATCGAGGTGGGGGCGCCGGCCGCCAACGCGGCCGGGAACTGGGCGTACGCGTTCGCCGACCCGGACAGCGACCGGCTCATCGGCGGTGGCGGCGTCAGCCGGCGGGGGCACGGCGTCGCCGAACTCGGGTGCTGGGTGGCGCCCTGGGCCCGGGACCGCGGAGTCGGCACGCAGGCCGTCCGGCTGCTCACCGGCCACGCCTTCGATCACGGCGTGTACCGGCTGGTCCTGCGGACCCGCCTGGAGAACATCGCGGGCCAACGGATCGCGATCGCCGCCGGCTTCACCCGCGAGGGGATCGCCCGCCACGCGGGGGTGACCGGGGCGGGCAACCGCTACGACACGGTCGTCTGGTCCCGCCTGCTCGGCGACGAGGACGGGCCGAGCCGTCGCCTGTTGCCCGACCTGCCCCCACTGCCGGGTCGGCCGGATGCGCCCGGCATGCCAGGTGTGCCCGGTGTGCCTGGTGTGCCGGCATGGTACGGCGCGCTCTCCGACGGCGTGGTGATCCTGCACCCGCTCACGGCGCAGGACGCGGCCGACACGCATGCCCTGCGCAGCCTGCCCGAGGTGGTCAACACGTCGGTGCCCCCGGTCGCACCCGACCTGGCCGAGGTGCGCCGACGCTGTGCGCAGGCGCCGGCCCGCTGGCTGGCCGGCGAGCGCGCCGAGTTCGTCATCCGTGACGCCACCACCGGCGAGTACGCCGGAGAGATCGGCCTGTACTACTTCGAGCCGCCGACCCAGCAGGCGATGATCGGCTACAGCCTCATGCCCCACTCGCGGGGCCGGGGATTCACCACCCGCGCGGTCAACCTGGTGACCGCCTGGGCGTTCGAGATCGGCATCGCGCGGGTCGTCGCCGGCACCGCGGCCGACAACGAGGCGTCACAGCGGGTGCTGCAGCGTGCCGGCTTCGAGCGGGAGGGCTACCAGCGCGCCCGCCTGCCCGGGCCCGACGGCACGCGCATCGATGACATTCAGTGGGTTCGCCTCGCCCCCACCATCGGCGTGTGAACCGATGGTGGGGGCGGCGTCACGCGCGAACGGTCAGGCCGCCTGGTTGAGGCTGATGACGCCGTAGTCGTAGCCCTTGCGCCGGCGGTAGACCACGCTCGGCCGGCCCGAGTCCTTGTCCAGGAACAGGTAGAAGTCGTGGCCGACCAGCTCCATCTGGAACAGGGCATCGTCGATCGTCATCGGCTGTGCGTCGTGCTCCTTGGTCCGGGCGATGTGCCACGGCTGATCGTCGTCCTGCGGGACCAGGCCCTCCGCGACGGCGGCGAGCGACTGCTCGACCGGAGGCTTCTCGACGACGGGCGTCTCGGCGTCACCGCGCTGGGTCACCGGGAAACTCCCGCCGATCAACCCTTCGCTCCGCGACAGCGGCGCCGTGGCCGCGGCCACGGAGACAGGCGCCCGCCGGCCGTGGTGCACCCGGCGCCGGTCCGCGGCCCGCCGCAGCCTGGCCTCCAGCTTCTCGATCGACTTGTCCAGGGCGCTGTAGAAGTCGCTGGCGCAGGCCTCGGCCCGGATCACCGGACCACGCGACACGCAGGTGATCTCGACGCGCTGGCAGCTGTCGGACTGGCGGGGGTTGCGCTCGTGCAGCAGCTCGACGCTGACCTCGATGATCTTCTGGTCGTAACGTTCGACCTTCTGCAGCTTGTCGGCCACGTGCTCCCGGAAGTGATCCGGGACCTCCACGTTGCGACCCTTCACGACGACGTCCACTCGTACCTCCCTAAGGCTTCGACCCCAAGGGCTTTAGCGGACGGGCGGGGCTTACCGCCCGAGACTTGACGCTATCGCCTGTTCGACCGCGCGTCATCCGGTCGTGGGAACTATGGGCCAACTCCCAGCCAGCCAAAGGACTTTGGTCACCCGTCGGGGCTACGCACCGACGCGACCGGCGGAGGTTCAGCCGCGCAACCGGGTCGCCGCGAGGGTGGCCGCGAAGGTGACCGGGACCCCCACGTCGAGCAGCCGCCGGGCAGCCGCGGCCAGCGTCGATCCGGTGGTCAGCACATCGTCGACGAGCACGACCGCACCGCCGTCGGTCAGGGTGCGCAGGGCCGCGAGCCGTGCCCCCGACCGCCACGCTCGCCGCACGGCGAAGGCGCCGTGTGCGGCGAGCGCCCGCTGCTCGCGGTCCAGGTGCGTGGAATCGGCCCTGGGCAACGCCCGCAGCGCGGTGGCGGTCACGGCCGGCTGACCGTCGGCCCGCAGCCGCTGCACCGCTCGACGGGCCAGCCGCAGCATGTGGTCACCGTGGCGGGCACGGATGGCGGCCGCGGTCGCCGGCACCGGGACCAGCACGATCGGGCCGCCGCGTGGCCAGCCCGTCCCGACGACGGTCGCCAGCAGGTCACCGAGCGGGGCGGCCAGGCCGCGCTGGCCCCGCTCCTTGTAGGCGAGGATCGACGCCCGCAGCACCCCGTCGTAGTCGCCACCGGCCAGGCAGTCCGGCAGCCCCGAGGGCGCGGGGTGGGGCCGGCGAGGGCTCGGTGGCTGGGACAGGCAGGCGGCACAGGGCGGGCACAGACCCGGCCGCCCCGCCAACGCCCCACAGCCGGCGCACTCCTGAGGGAGCACGAGATCGATCAGCGTCGCCAGGATCCCCGTGTGCACCGCCACAGCCTGCCGCCCGGCCGCGACCGCCGCCACCGGGGACGCCGTGACCGGGCCTAGTAGCCGAAGAACGGCGCGTGCAACTGGGTCGGCACGAAGGTGTTGCGGAACGAGTAGACGCCCTGCTGGGTGGTGGCGTAGACGCCCACCTGCCCCTGCGCCCGCCACTCGGGGTTGCAGACCAGGTCGAGGATCCGCAGCCCGTTGAGCTTGCCGGACTGGTTCTCCGCGAAGCCGCCGTCCGCCGTGACCCGCCAGATGGCGGTGGCGCCACCGACCTTCAGCTCCGACTCCGAGGTCCAGGTGACCGCGGAGACGTCGGCCTGACCGGGCAGGATCGGGCGCGGGCTGGAACCCACCGTGACCGAGTTGTTCCCGACGATGAGGTAGGAGACATAGACCTGCCCGTCGGCGACGAACGCCACGCGCCGGCCATCCGGGGAGACCGCCACCGCCGTCACCCCGTCGACGGAGTGCAGGGCGTTGGCGTAGGAGCCGTCGGCCGCCGAGACGGCGAGCAGATGCCCGTTGGCGCCGGTGGGCACCAGCACCACGTCGGTGCCGGGCACGAAGGACGGGCGGCCCAGCGTGGCGATCCGGCCGAACTGCGCGTCGACGTGGCCCTGCCGCCCGGCACGGACGAACTGCAGGTATCGCCGGTTCGGACCGTCGGTCCGCACGAAGGCCGCCAGGGCCGACTTGTCGCCGATCGCCGCCGCGACCACGTTGGCGTTCTCCACGGCGGACAGCACCGGCGGGGTGATGCTGATCCCGACGACCTTGTTGTCGGCCACGTCGTAGGCCACCGCCTCGCCGACGTAGCTGCGGTTGTACTGCCGGTAGTCGACGCCGTCGAACGTCACCGGCTGGTCGTCCACGAACAGCTCGACACGCTGGCCGGTGTCCCCCGCCAGCGTCCACTGCAGCTGGATCTTGAGCCGGCGCAACGCGTCGGGTGTGGTCTCCTGGGCGGAGAGCCGCACCATCAGGGTGCCGTCAGTGCCGGTCACCACGTCGCCGGCCTTGGCCGTGCCCGCCGGCAGGCGCTGGACGCCGCCGGACAGCCAGGAGGACGGACCGCCCAGCAGGCCTTCCAGGAGCAGGGTCGAGCGCTTGTCCGGGGTGACGGTGCGCGGCACGTACCGCACGTCCGGCACCAGGGTGGCGTAGCCGCTGTCCCAGAAGTAGATCGGCCGGGTCAGGTAGTACTCGCTGAGCGCGGCGTCGCTGAGCAGCAGGCCCTGGGGCGGGGAGCCCAGGTAGTCGATCCGGCTGATGCGCAGACTGCCGCTGGCGTCGCCGACGATGTCGAAGCGCATCTGCCGCTCCGACGGGTCGGCCAGGTCCTCGATGCGCCCCAGCCCGCCGGTCATGGTGCCGACGACCTGGTACTTGACCGTGACGGGTGTCGTGTCGCCGATCACGGCGCCCGTGATCGGGGTGCCGAGCAACCGGATGACGGTCAGCGGCGGGTTCTCCGGATTCGGCGGGTCCTGCCAGGCCTCCCGCGCCTCCTGCGTGAGGTAGCGCTTGACGCGCTCCGTGGCGGACGCGAGCCCGCCGGCGGCGACCTTGAGGAAGTTGGTCACCTGATCCGCGGGCGTGGTCGCCTTGTCCTCCGTCGGCGGAGCCTCGGTGCCGAGGGACACGTCGCCGCTGCTCACCGGGTCACCCTCGTCCACCGGGGTGTCGGTGGCGGAGATGCCGCAGCCACCCAGCGCCGCCAGCAGGACGACGACCAGCCCGTACGGCCACCACCGCCGGCGGCGGGCCGCCCCGGCGGCCCGGGGCATCGCGGTGACCGGCTCAGCCACGAGCGCCACCACCGTCACCGGGGCCGGCGGCATCGGCCGTGGCCGCCCGCCGGCCGCCGCGCCGGACGGTCGGCACCACCGGGGCCGGCGGTGTCGCGGCCACCGGCGGCTCGGGCTCGGCCTCGCGGGGCGGCCGGAAGTCGGTGGGGACCAGCCGCAGCGGCGAGGAGACCAGCCGCTTGCCGGCCCGGGCGGGCAGGGTGAGGCGGAACTGCGCGCCCTGACCGGGGGCACCCCACGCCTCCAGCCAACCGCCGTGCAGCCGCGCGTCCTCGGCGCTGATGGACAGTCCCAGCCCGGTGCCGCCCGTCTGCCGGGCGCGGGACGGGTCCGCGCGCCAGAACCGGTTGAACACGAGCTTCTCCTCCCCCGGCTTGAGGCCCACGCCGTAGTCGCGCACGGTGATCGCGACCGCTCCCTCACGGGCGGCCAGCCGCACCTTCACCGGCTTGCCCTCGCCGTACTCGATGGCGTTGCCGATGAGGTTGCGCAGGATCCGCTCCACGCGGCGCACGTCGACCTCGGCGACCACGGGGTCGGTCGGCACGTCCAGGTGCAGGGAGACGCCGGCCCGTTCCGCGACCGGCTGCAGCCGCTCCACCACCCGCTGCACGAGCGGGGTGAGGTTGGCCGCCTCGGCCTCGAGCGCGGCGAACCCGGCGTCGAACCGGCTGATCTCCAGCAGCTCGGTGAGCAGCGCCTCGAACCGGTCGAGTTCGGCCTGCAGGAGTTCCGCGCTGCGCGCCACCGCGGGGTCGAAGCTGTCGCGCGAGCTGAAGATCAGGTCGGCCGCCATCCGGACCGTGGTGAGCGGCGTGCGCAACTCGTGCGAGACGTCGGAGGTGAAGCGTCGCTGCAGCCGGGACATCTCCTCCAGCCGCAGGATGTGCCGTTGCACCGTCTCGGCCATCTGGTTGAAGGACGCGGCGAGCTTGGCCAGGTCGTCCTCGCCGGCGACCTCCATCCGCTGGTCGAGCAGGCCGTTGGAGAGCCGCTCCGCCGTGCGGGCCGCGACCCGTACGGGGTGCACCACCAGCCGGGTCACGAAGAAGACCACCAGCCCGACGACGAAGACCAGGGCCACGGCGGTGACGGTGATGGTGTTGACCACGAGCTGCGCCTGGCCCTGCAGGTCCTGCAGCGGGAAGAAGTAGAAGGCCTGCACGGTGCCCCAGGTCGGGGCGAGTTCCCGGCCGAGGACCAGATAGAGCTGCTCGCCCTCACTCGGGTCGAGGGTGAGCTTCAGCCGCTGGGAGACGAATCCCATCTCCTTCACCGCCAGCCGCAGGTCCCGGCCCACCGGCGGTGCCGAAGGCATGGACAATCGTGCGTCGTCCGGCGGCGGGAGGATCGCCACGTGGACCCCGACCTGGCGCTTGCTGGTCTCGACGACGTCGCGGATGCTCGGCACGGCGAAGGGGTCGTCGAAGCCGGAGACCTGCCGGTCAAGCAGCCGGACGGCGTTGGCCGAGTCCTTCTCCACCAACGCCTTGGCGGCATCCTCGCGCCCCCGCACCAGGCCGTTGGTGATGAGCGTGCCGACGACGAGGCCGAAGATCAGCATGACCACCGACGCGGTGACGACCGTGATGGTGACCATGCGCAGTTGCAGCGAGCGCCGCCACGCGCCACGGATGTGGGCGAGCAGCGACGAGGGCCGAGGGGTGCGCAACATGGGCGGCCCGTCAGGCCGTTCCCGCCTTGTAGCCGACACCGCGCACGGTGAGGATCACCTCGGGCCGCTCCGGATCCGGCTCGATCTTGGCGCGCAGGCGCTGGACGTGCACGTTGACGAGCCGGGTGTCGGCCGCGTGCCGGTAGCCCCAGACCTGCTCCAGCAGCACCTCGCGGGTGAAGACCTGCCGCGGCTTGCGGGCCAGCGCCACGAGCAGGTCGAACTCCAGCGGCGTGAGCTTGACCTCCTCGCCGTTGCGCAGCACGGTGTGCGCGGGCACGTCGATCGAGATCTGGTTGCCGGGCGGACCGATGGTGAGCATCTCCGGCGCCACGTCCTCGCCCCGACGCAGCCGGGCCCGCATCCGGGCCACCAGCTCCTTGGGCTTGAACGGCTTGACGACGTAGTCGTCGGCACCGGACTCCAGGCCCAGAACCACGTCGACCGTGTCGCTCTTGGCGGTCAGCATGACGATCGGTACGCCCGCCTCGGCCCGAATGGCTCGACAGACATCGATTCCACTCATCCCCGGCAACATCAGGTCGAGCAGCACGATGTCGGGACGCGCGTCGCGGAAGGCGGCCAGCGCCCGCTCTCCGTCGGCCACGAACGAGGGCAGGAAACCCTCACTGCGCAGCACGATCCCGAGCATCTCGGCCAGCGCCGGATCGTCGTCGACCACCAGCACACGCGCTCTCATGGTCACCGTCACTTCGCGAGGCCTGCGCACGGACAGACGAGCAGGCGATCCGTCGTCATCGACCGCGTCCACGCCGGGGCGGGGTCAGCGGTGCTGAGATTACCTGACCCCGCCCACCAACGGCCATTAGCACTGTTACGGGCGGTTCGCACCGGTATCCATGAGATCCGAGATCCAGGCGGGTCGAAACAGACGCCCCGGCATGGCACCATGCTGACCGTGACCGACCCCACCCGCGCGGGCCTGCTGCCGCTGCGCCCGCTGACGACGGGTGAGCTGTTGGACGGGGCGTTCACGCTGCTGCGCTCGCGCCTGCGTCCCCTGGTCGGGCTCGGCGCGCTGCTCGCGGTCGTCGAGCAGGCGGTGCTCTTCCCGCTGCGCCGGTGGTCCGACCAGGATCTGTCGCTGTTTCCCGCCACCCATCGGCTGTCGCAGTTCGCGCTGCTGGTCGTGGCGGCGTTCGCCACCGAGGCCGCGGTCATCGCGATCCTCGGCGGTGTGGCGGCCACCTCGGCCCCGCGCGCCCTGCTCGGCTCGCGAGCGCCGGCCACGCCGCCGGCACCGGCCGGCGGGCCCGCGTCCGCGGTGCTCCCGGTCGCCGTCGCGGCGGCGATCACCGCGGCGGTAGCGGCGCTGACGGCCATCCCGTTCGTTCTCGTGCTCGATCGGTGGCAGTGGTTCGGCTTCGTCGCCGCCGGCTTCTTCACGATGCTGGCCTGGCCGATCCCGTACGGGCTGCTCGGCCTGGGCGCCGCGGTCGCGGTCATCGAGCGCCGCGGCCCACTCTCCGCCGTGTGGCGGGGCCTGCGCCTGGCCGGACGCATGGGCATGCGTACCGGTTGGATCCGCTGCCTCGGCTACGTCAACTGGCTGATCCTGCGGGTGGCGATCTACGGCGCCGTCATCGGCCTCGTGACCCTCGTGGTGGAGCCCTCGTCGTCCACAATGGACAACCTCGTCATGGCGGCCGCGGCGGTGCTGGTGAACTGCCTGGCATACCCGGCACTGGCCTGCCTCGACGTCCTGCTGGTGCTGGAGGCCCGCATGCGCACCGAAGGGCTGGACCTCGCGCTGCGCCGCGACCGCAGCCGCGGCGTCTCCAGCGAGGCCTCCCTGTGGGCCGCCCGGTGAACGACCCGACCACGACACCGCTGGATCCGCCCACCCGCTGGTGGTCGGAGGCCTTCGCCGTGCTCGACGAGGTGGTCCCCGGCGGCACCGGGATGCTCTTCCTCGCCTCGGTGCTGCTCGCGGTGCTCATCGCCCTCGGCTGGTATCTGTGGCCGTGGCAGTGGCTGCGGCGCTCCGGCGGGGATCGCCGACGCCGCTCGGGCCGTGACGGCGCACGACGGCAGCGGCGGCGGTTCCGCCTCGGCCGCCTGCGCTGGCGCTGGCCGCGGTGGCGGCGCCGACGGGCCGCGCCGGCACCGCTGGACGACCTGCCGCCCGACGCACTGCCCGACCTGCCGGCCGGGGTGCTGCTGCTCTCCGCCGATCAGCTCGCGGCGCAGGGCCGCTTCGCCGAGGCGGTGCGGGAACGGTTGCGCGCCATCGTCCGCGACCTCATCGAGCGCGCCGTCCTGCCCGAGAGTCCAGGATGGACGGTCACCGAACTGGCGCGGGCGGCGGCCACGGCCCGACCGGCCCTGGCCACACCGTTGGGAGCGGCCGTCGACACCTTCTCGGAGATCTGGTACGGCCTGCGGCCGGCGACGGCCGAGGACGACGCGGCCATGCGCGCGCACGCCGCCGCGGTCCACGGTGTGCTGGCCGACGACCAGCAGCAGCTCGCGGGGAGGCCGGGATGACCGCCACCGTGACCGCCCGGCAGAGCCGGTCGGGCCGGCGCTGGCACCGCATCGTCATCCCGCTCGCCGTCGTCGGGTTGTTCTGGGCGGTGACCGGGGCCGCGCGCACCTACCAGGAGCCCAACCCGGCCGCCGCCGACACGCTCTCGCCCACCGGCACCGGACGGCACGGCAGCAGCGAACTGGCCAGGCTGCTCGCCGAGCGGGGAGTCACGGTCGAGCACGTCACGACCAACGCAGCGCTGCTCGCCGCGGTCTCCGACGGCGAGGACGCCACCGTCTTCGTCCCGGTGCCGCTCTTCCTCACCGTCGACCTGCAGACCCGCGTCGACCGGTTCGGCGGGTCGCACCGCATCGTCTACGTGCGGCCAGCGTCGCTCTACCTGCCCGCCTCCGACACGTGGGCCTGGCGCGCCGAGTCCCGCTGGGCCACGGGCCGCGCCGAGCCGGGATGCGACGCACCGTACGCGGTGCACGCCGGGTCGGCGCTGGTGCGACGCGACCGCGTCGCCTATGCCCGGTTCGACGACGCGGGCCGGCCCCATGACCGCCCAGCCTCGGTGTGCTACGCCGGCAGCCTGGTGGGGTTCCGGGACGGGAACGTCGAGACCATCGTGGTCGGCGCGAGCGAACCGTTCCGCAACGATCGCATCCACGAGGCGGGCAACGCGGCACTCGCCACCGCCCTGCTCGCCGAGCACGGCCGGGTCATCTGGGCCGACATCCACCGGCTCGACATCGAGCTGTCCGCGCCGCAGGTGCCCCAGGCGCCGCCCTACCAGCGCGGTGAGCGGGACCGGACCGCGACCGGCAACGACCTGCTGGACACGTTCCCCGCCCAGCTCTGGGCGGTGCTGCTCGTGCTGCTCGTGGCCGCGGCGCTGACCGCGGTCGTGCGCGGCCGGCGGCTCGGCCCGCCGGTGGTGGAGCCGCTGCCGGTGCTGGTGCCGGGCAGCGAGACGATCACCGGACGCGGGCGGCTCTACGAACGAGCCCGCGCCCGCCCGGCGAGCCTCGCGACGCTGCGGGCGGCGGCGGTGGCCCGGCTGGCCCGGGCGCTGACACCGCTGGAGCGCGCTCCCGAACGCGCGGTCGAGACGCCCGGAGCCGCCCGTGACGCGTTCCTGGCCGAGGTGGCGTCCCGCGCCGGCGTCTCCCTCGACGCGGCCCGCGCGATTCTCTTCGGCCCGCCGCCGGACAACGACACGCAGCTGGTGCAGGCCGCCGTCCAGGTGGACCAGCTGCTCGCCGCCGTACTGAGTCAACCCTCGAACGCCGCCGAATCAGCAGGAGGAGCACCGTGACCGCGACCGCCCCCACCACACCGGAGACCGAGGCGGCCGCCCGCGCGGCGCTCGGCCGGGTCCGGGCCGAGATCGGCAAGGTCATCGTCGGCCAGGAGTCCGTGGTGAGCGGACTGGTGCTGGCGCTGCTCTGCCGCGGCCACGTGCTGCTGGAGGGCGTGCCGGGCGTGGCGAAGACCCTGCTCGTGCGCACGCTCTCGGCGACGCTGAGCCTGGACTTCAAGCGGATGCAGTTCACCCCCGACCTCATGCCCAGCGACGTCACCGGCTCGCTCGTCTTCGACGCCCGCGTCGCGGACTTCGAGTTCCGGCCCGGCCCGGTCTTCACCAACCTGTTGCTGGTGGACGAGATCAACCGGACCCCGCCCAAGACGCAGGCCGCGCTGCTGGAGGTGATGGAGGAGCGCCAGGTCTCGGTGGAGGGCCGGGCACGGCCGTTGCCGGAGCCGTTCCTGGTGGCCGCCACCCAGAACCCCATCGAGTACGAGGGCACCTATCCCCTGCCGGAGGCCCAGCTCGACCGGTTCCTGTTCAAGCTCACCGTGCCGCTGCCCACCCGGGACGAGGAGTACGGCGTGCTGCGCGCGCACCATCTGGGCTTCGACCCCCGCGACCTGGTGGCGGCCGGCGTGGCCCCGGTCGCCAGCGCGGCCGACCTCGCCGCCGCTCGCGCCGCCGCGCGGACGGTGCAGGTCGCCGACGGGGTGCTCGCGTACATCGTCGATCTGGTCCGGGCCACCCGGACCGCGCCGTCGCTGGAGCTGGGCGCCTCGCCCCGGGGCGCGACCGGCATGCTCAACGCCGCCAAGGCCTTCGCGTGGCTGTCCGGTCGCGGCTACGTGACGCCCGACGACGTGAAGGCGATCGCCCGTCCCGCGCTGCGGCACCGGGTGCGGCTGCGGCACGAGGCGGAGCTGGAGGGCGTGACCGCCGACGCCGTCCTTGACGCGCTGCTCGCCACGGTGCCGACACCCCGATGATCACCTGGCGGGTGCCGGCGCTCGTCGTCGTCGTGGGCCTCGGCGCCGTGGTGGCCGCCGGCGCACTGGATGGTCCACTGTGGACGTGGCTGCTCGCGGGGACGGCCGGCGTCGCCGTGCTGGTGCTGCTCGACCTGCTCGTGGCGGCCCCACCGGCCGAGGTCGCGCTGCACCGGGAGGGCAGGGCGGAGGTCCGGCTGACCGAGTCGGCGACGGTCACGCTGCACGTCACCAACACGTCGGTACGCACGCTGCGGGCGTGGGTGCGTGACGCCTGGGTCCCCTCCGCCGGGGCGAGCGGACCCTACGCCCACGAGTTGACCCTCGATCCCGGGGAGAGCGCGGCCATCGAGACCGTGCTGACGCCCACCCGCCGCGGTGACCGGCCCGCGGTCCGGGTGACGATCCGCTCGTACGGTCCCCTCGGCCTGGCGTTCCGGCAGACCAGCCGCCGACGCTCCGACCAGCTCACTCCACCGTGGACACTGCGGGCACTGCCGGAGTTCCGCTCCCGGCGCCTGCTGCCGGAGAAGCTGTCGCGCCTGCGCATCATCGACGGTCAGGTGGTGACGCGGGGTCGCGGGCAGGGCAGCGAGTTCGACTCGTTGCGCGAATACGTGCTGGGCGACGACCCCCGAGCCATCGACTGGCGTGCCAGCGCGCGGCAGCAGCATCTGGTGACCAAGCAGTACCGGCCCGAACGGGACCGGCGGGTGCTCTGTGTCCTGGACACCGGGCGCACCAGCGCGGTGCGCATCGCCACGGGGTGGACCGGCGCCACGCCCGACGAGGGCAGCGACGGCACCGGCAGCCGTGGCGACCAGCCGGCGCCGATCACGGGCGAGAGCGAGGCCACCGGCGAGCCGCGGCTGGACCTCGCCATCGATGCCGCGCTGCTGCTGGCCAGCGTCGCCGCGCACGCCGGCGACCGGGTGGATCTGCTCGCCATCGACACACAGACTCATGTCAATGTCACCGCCGCGCACACCCGGCAACTGCACCGCGTGCTCCAGTCGCTGGCGACCGTGCACCCGTCCCTGGTCGAGACCGACTTCGGCCGGGTGGTCGCCGAGGTGCTCGGCAGCGAGCGCAAGCGGGCGCTGGTGGTGCTGTTCACCACCCTCGATCCAGGAGCGCTCGGCGAGGGCCTGCTGCCGGTGCTGCCCTCGCTGGTCTCCCGCCACCAGGTCGTCGTGGCCGCCGTGCACGATCCGGCGCTGGACGCCCTCGCCGCCCAACGCGACGGCGCGGCCGCCGTGCACATCGCGGCGGCGGCCGAACGCGGGCTGGCCGAACTGCGCCGGGTGCGCCAGGCGCTGACCCGGTACGGAGTGTCCGTTGTGGACGAACCGGCGGCGAGGTTCGCCTCGGCCGTCACCGACAGGTACCTCGACCTCAAGGCCGCCGGGCGCCTGTAGCACGCGGGCGGTCAGACGGAGGGGGCCAGGACCTCGCGCTCGTAGGCGGCCACGTCACCGTGCTCGCCCCGGCGGATCGCCGAACCTCCCACGACGACGACGTAGGCGAGGAAGGCGAGCCACACGCCACCGCCGACCACGAGCTTGGCCGCCGCCGGCACCGGCAGCGGGGTGACGAAGGCCTCGACCAGGCCGCTGATGCCCAGCGGTACGGCCAGCCCCAGCGCCACGACGGTCGCCTGCCGGCCGGCCTGCGCGACCGACTGCAGCCGGGTGAGATAGCGACCGGGCGCGATCCAGGCCCAGGCGACCCGAAGTCCGGTGCCGGCGGCGACGAAGACACAGGTCAGCTCCAGCAAACCGTGCACCGTGATGAGCCCGAAGAACGTACCGGTGCCGCCGTACCCGATCATCAGCCCACCGACCACACCGAGGTTGAGGGCGTTGGCGAAGAGGAGGTAGAGGGTCGGGATCACGAGCACGCCACCGGCCAGCCCGAGCGCGGCGACCACCGTGTTGTTGACCCAGACCAGGGTGGCGAAGTTCTCCGGCGGGTACGCGGAGTAGTAGGCGGCGAAGTCGTGCGCCACCAGCTGGTCGATCTCCTCCTGGGACATGATGGCGAGCGCGATCGACGGGTCGCTGGCGACCAGCCACCCGACCGCCACGGCGAAGAGCAGGCTCGCCGCGGCGACGCCCAGCGACCACCGCCCGGCGCGGTAGACCTCGGCCGGGAAGCCCACGGTGAAGAAGCGGACGACCGCCGAACGGGTCATCCCCGCGGGCGGTGAGATCTGCGCCCGCGCCTGGAGCACCAGCCGCGACAGCCAGGACACCAGGGCCGAGTCACCGGAGCGGCTGCGCACCAGCGACAGGTGGGTCGCCGTCCGGCGATAGAGCATGATCATCTCGTCGATCTCCGCGGCCGTCAGTCTGCTCCTGCGCCGGCGCGAGAGCTGCTGCAACCGGTTCCACTCCCCGCCGTGCTCGGTGACGAACGCATCCAGATCCACGAAGCCACTCCCCGGCGACGCGCGGCCCCTGCCGGTGCGGCGAGGGGGGTCTGCGGGGAAGGGTACCGTCGGCGACACTGGTGCGGTGATCCCTGGCACGCTCGCCCCGCCCCCGGCCCAGCCCGCCGCCTCCGCCGACGGTTCGCACACCCGGGTGCTCACCGGCGAGGCGGTCCACCTGGACATGCGCGTGGCCGGCCTCGGCTCCCGAGCGCTGGCCCGGTTGATCGACGCGGTCATCCAGCTCGTGCTGACCTACGTCGTCCTGGTGGTGCTGGAAGTCATCGTGCTCCTGCTGGCGAGCACGGGCCTGATCCGGCCCGACACGGCGGTCTCCACCGCGGTCCTGCTCGTGGGGCTGGTGATCACGCTGCTGGGCTATTCGGTGTTCTTCGAGACGCTCACCCGGGGCCGGACGCCGGGCAAGCTGATGTTCGGGCTGCGCGTGGTCCGCGACGACGGGGGACCCGTCACGGCGCGTCAGGCGCTGACCCGTGCCCTGGTCGGGTTCGCCATCGAGTGGCCGGGGCTGTTGCTGGCGCCGCTGACCTGGATCGCGACGGTGTGGGTGATGGCGACCAGCCGGCAGGGCAAGCGCCTCGGTGACCACGTCGCCGGCACCATGGTGATCCACGAACGGACGCCCACGCCCTGGGGTTGGGTGCCGGCCATGCCGCCCACGCTCGCCGGCTGGGCCGGGACGCTCGACCTGGCCGGCCTCGACGACGAGCTGGCCATGGCGGTGCGCGACTTCCTCGCCCGCTCCCGCCAGGTCACCCCGGCCGCCCGCGCCCAACTCGCGCAGCGGCTGGCGCGTGAGGTCGGGGCCGTCACGAATCCACCACCGCCGGCGGGCACACCGCTGGAGGTCTACCTCGCCGCCGTGCACGCCGAACGTCACCGCCGGGCGATGAACCATCTCGCCGCCGTACGGCTGCGCTCCGCCACGGTCTGGGCCGATCTCGCCTCGGCGATCGCCGTCCCCGCCACTGCCAAACCGTCAGCGGCCACGCCCTCGGCACCCACGCCCCCGGCGGCGAACACCCCACCGGCGGCGGGCACGTTACCGCCGTACGGGCCGCCGCCGGCCGCCTACGGCCCGATCCGGCCGGCCGGTTATCCGAACAGCCCCGCGCCCCAGTAGTCGTCCGGGCCCCGCACCCCGGGTGGGCAGGCGAAGATGCCGCTGGAGACGTGCTTGATGTACTCGTTGAGCGTGTCGCTGGCGGCGAGCCGGCGCTGCACGGTGACGAACTGCTGCGGGTCGCGCTGGTAGGCCATGAAGAACAGGCCCGCGTCGAGGCGCCCGAGACCGTCCGAGCCGTCCACGAAGTTGTAGCCGCGCCGCAGCAGGCGCACCCCGCCGTTCTGCTCGGGGTGGGCCAACCGGACGTGGGCGTTGGCGGCGATGAGCGGCTTGCCGTCGCTGGCGATGGCCTGGAAGTCGGGCGGGTCGAACTCCCTGCCCTGGCCGATCGGGGCGCCCTCGCCCTTGGTGCGCCCGATGATCGCCTCCTGCTCCCGCAGCGACGTCCGGTCCCAGGTCTCGATGTGCATGCGGATCTTGCGGGTGACCAGGTAGCTGCCACCGGCCAGCCAGGCCGGCCCGTCGCCGGGCTGCACCCAGAGGTGGTCGCGAAGCTGGTCGGCCTCCTCGAGCTTGAGGTTGTTCGTGCCGTCCTTGAAGCCCATGAGGTTGCGTGGCGTGGCCTGCGCCTGGCTCGTCGACGAGGTCCGTCCGAAGCCGAGTTGGGACCAGCGCACGCTGACCACGCCGAAGCCCATCCGGACCAGGTTGCGCACGGCGTGCACGGCGACCTGCGGGTCGTTGGCGCAGGCCTGGATGCACAGGTCGCCGCCGGAGATCTGCGGCTGCAGGTCGTCCCCGATGAAGCGGGGCAGCTCGGCCAGCTGCGCGGGCTGGCGATCGGCGAGGCCGAACCGGTCGACGCCGTCGGCGGTGCGGAACAGTCCCGGCCCGAAACCGATGGTCAGCGTGAGCTGGGAGGGCGGCAGGCCCAGCGCCTCACCGGTGTCGTCCGGCGGGGCCTCGGGGTGCCCGGACACCGCGCCCACCGGTCCGGCGTCGCGCCCGGCCGTCATCCGCGCGGCCGCCGCGGTCCAGTCCCGCAGCAGCCGGACCAGGTCCTCCCGGCGCTTGGTCGTCACGTCGAAGGCGACGAAGTGCAGCCGGTCCTGGGCCGGCGTCACGATGCCGGCCTGATGCTCGCCGTAGAAGTCGACGGCGCCCGCCGCGGGCGGCATCGCGTCGCCGCCCTCGGTGACGGAGCGCACCGCGTAACCGAGTCCGCCGGCGGCGACCAGTCCGGCGGCGCCGGCACCGGCCCACCCGAGCAACTGCCGGCGGGGAAGCTTCGCGGCCATCGTGGCTCTCCTTGGTGTTGACGGAGAGCCGGGCACCGTGGGTCGCGCCTCACCCACGGTGCGCCAGCCCTCGATCAACGCGACGAACAGGGGTGGAGGGGTTACTGGGCGATCGCGGCGGCCACCTTGCTGATCGGCTCGGCGAGGGCACTGACGGCGTCGGCCAGCGCCTTGATCTCCGCCTCGGTCAGGTCAGTGTAGAGCTTGTAGCCGTCGCCGATCTTGTGCGTGGCGAGCAGCTGGGTGACCGCCTCGAACTCGGCGTCCACGGCGGCCATCAGCGCCGCGTCGCGCTCCGACAGGGCCGGACGCAGCGTGTCCACGGCGGCCTTGGCGCCGGCCACGTTGGCCGCGAAGTCCCACAGGTCGGTGTGCGAGTAGCGGTCCTCCTCGCCCGTGATCTTGCTGGTCGCCACCTCGTCGAGCAGTTCCTTGGCGCCGTTGGCGATCATCAGGGGGGTGATCTCCGCCGTCTTCACCAGCTCGACCAGGGACGCGATGTCGGCGTCGAGCTTGTCGGCCAGCTCCTTGTCGCCGCTGATGTCCGCGTCGACCCACAGGTGCTTCTCCAGCACGTGGAAGCCGGTCCACTCCTCGCCGGGCTCGGTGTCGCCCTCACGGGCGTCGATGGCCGGGTCCAGGTCGCCGAAGCTCTCGGCCACCGGCTCGATCGCCTCGTAGTGCTGGCGGGCGACCGGGAAGAGCTGCTTGGCCTGGTCGATGTCGCCGGCGCGCACCGCGTCGGTGAAGGCCTTGGTGGCCGGCACGAGCAGCGCGGCCTGGCTCTCCACGTACTGGCGGTAGTTGGCGACCGCGTCGGCGAGCTTCGCGTCCTGCGTCAGCGGCGTCGCCTCCCCGGTGACGGTGAAGGCGGCGGAGATGCCCGCGCCGACCATGCCCGGCTTGCAGACCCCCTGGTACTCACCGGCGGTCAGCTCGACGCTGAGCGTGCGCGTCGTGCCTGGGCTGATGTACTCGACCTCGCCCAGCGCGCGGTCGCCCCGGTAGACGTAGAACTCGTTGATCTTCGATCCGGAGTTGGTGACGGAGAACTTGACGACGCCGGCGGCCACCTGGGTCGAGGCGAGCGTGCAGGTGGTGTCCGAGGCGCTGACGGCGACCTCGCTGGTCGCCTCGACCTTGTCCTTACCGCAGGCCACCAGGCCCGCGACCAGGGCGGCCGAGCCAGCCACCGCGAGCAGACGGCGGTATCGCATGCGAATATCTCCTTGAATAAATGCAGTGTCCGGGCAGGCAGGCTCAGCGGCCGGTCGTCGGCGACCGGCTCGGTTCGGTGAATCAGGAGGTGGTGCTGGCCGCCGGCGCGGGAGCGTTCGCCGCGGCGGCGGTGGCAGGCGGGGCCGTCCGGTCGCGGACGGGCAGCAGGAACAGCACCCCGACCGGTACGGCGTAGGCGATCCAGGCGATGGTCTCGATCACCGTCGGGGTGGCGGTGAAGTTGAACATGCCGCCCAGCAGGGCGTCGTACCAGGTGCCGCCCTCGTAGCCCGTGCCCGACAGGTCGAAGGCGTACGTACGCAGGCCCGGCAGCAGACCGACCTCCTGCAGGTCGTGCACGCCGTACTTGAAGATGCCGGCGGTGACCAGGATCAGCACCAGTCCGGTCCAGCGGAAGAAGGCGGCGAGGTTGATGCGCACCGCTCCGGCGTAGATGAGCGAGCCGCACGCCACCGCGGTCAGCAGACCCAGGGTGATGCCGGCCAGCGGCGCGGCGGCGGAGGCGGCCCCCCGCGCGGCGGCGGAGTAGAAGATCGCCGTCTCCAGACCCTCGCGCGCCACGGCGAGGAACGCCATGGCGGCCACGGCGACGCCGCCCATGCCGATGGCCTGCTCCAGCTTGCCCCGCAACTCGGCGCTGAGGGTGCGGGCGAAGCGGCGCATCCAGAAGACCATCCAGGTGACCAACGCGACCGCGACCAGGGAGGTCGCCGCCTCGAACGCCTCCTGCTGCTCGAAGGTCAGCAACTCGTCGGTGAAGCCCAACGCCACACCGAAACCGATCGAGAGGAGCGCGGCCACGCCCACGCCGGCCCACACATGACCGAGCCGGTCACGCCGGCCCGACTTGACCAGGAACGCGACCAGAATGCTGACGACCAGCGCCATCTCCAGACCCTCGCGGAGCCCGATCAGGTACTGGGCGAGAAACGCGCCCACGGCCGCCTCCTGGATCGCTTCAAGTCTGGTAAGGCAAACCTAACTTAGGTCAGCCACACCTTAACTCTCGCGGTCCAGGTTCCGTCAAGCGGGATGGCTCAGTACCGGTAGTGATCAGCCTTGTAGGGGCCCTCGACCGGGACACCCAGGTATTCGGCCTGCGCCTTGGTCAGCTGCGTCAGCTTCACGCCCAGCGCGTCCAGGTGCAGCCGGGCGACCTTCTCGTCCAGGTGCTTGGGCAGCGTGTACACCCCGATCGGGTACTGATCGGTCTTGGTGAACAGCTCGATCTGCGCGATGGTCTGGTTCGAGAAGGAGTTCGACATCACGAACGAGGGGTGACCGGTGGCGTTACCCAGGTTCAGCAGCCGGCCCTCGGAGAGCACGATGATCGAGTGCCCGTCGTCGAAGACCCACTCGTCGACCTGCGGCTTGATGTTCACCTTCTTGACGTCGCCGCGCCGAGCCAGGCCCGCCATGTCGATCTCATTGTCGAAGTGGCCGATGTTGCCCACGATCGCCTGGTGCTTCATCTTCGCCATGTGCTCGTGCGTGATCACGTTGAAGCACCCGGTCGCGGTGACGAAGATGTCGGCGGTCGAGACGACCTCGTCCAACGTCGTCACCTGGTAGCCGTCCATGGCCGCCTGCAGCGCGCAGATCGGGTCGATCTCGGTGACGATGACCCGGGCTCCCTGTCCGCGCAGCGACTCGGCGCAGCCCTTGCCGACGTCGCCGTAGCCCAGCACGACCGCCACCTTGCCGCCGATCAGCACGTCGGTGGCCCGGTTGATGCCGTCGATGAGGGAGTGCCGGCAGCCGTACTTGTTGTCGAACTTCGACTTGGTCACCGAGTCGTTGACGTTGATGGCCGGGAAGAGCAGGGTCCCCTCCCGGTGCATCTCGTAGAGCCGGTGCACGCCGGTCGTGGTCTCCTCGGTGACGCCCTTGATGCCCGCGCCGACGCGGGTCCACCGCTGGCCGTCCTCGGCCAGCGAGCGGCGCAGCAGGTCGAGGATGACGCCGTACTCCTCGGAGTCGGTCGGCAGCGTCTCCGGCACGGAACCGGCCTTCTCGAACTGAGTGCCCTTGTGCACCAGCAGCGTGGCGTCGCCACCGTCGTCGAGGATCATGTTCGGCCCCTCGCCGTCGGGCCACAGCAGCACCTGCTCGGTGCACCACCAGTATTCGGGCAGGGTCTCGCCCTTCCAGGCGTAGACCGGCACACCGGCCGGCGCGTCGACCGTGCCGGTCGGGCCGACCACGACCGCGGCCGCCGCGTGGTCCTGGGTGGAGAAGATGTTGCAGGAGGCCCAGCGCACCTGCGCGCCCAGCGCGACGAGAGTCTCGATGAGCACCGCGGTCTGGATGGTCATGTGCAGCGACCCGGTGATCCGGGCACCCCGCAGCGGCTGCGCGGCGGCGTACTCCTTGCGCAGCGCCATCAGCCCCGGCATCTCGTGCTCGGCGAGTTGGATCTCCTTGCGCCCGAACGCGGCGAGCGAGAGGTCGGCGACCTTGTAGTCGCCCTCGGCGACGGTCTTCGGGCGGGCGGGCAGCGTGCTGGTCATCGACAACTCCTCGGTCGGGTCGACCCCAAACGATACCGAAACACCCGACCCGAGCAGGCCGCACCACCCCACAGCATCACGGATAACGCACGGGGTGGTCACCCGTGGATGGTGATCCATCCAGGGCCGACCACCCCGTGCTTTCCCCCCGGTTTGGTTCCCCGCGCGTGAACTCGGACCCCTCGGTCACGATGACGACCCGCGTGGTTACAGCGTCCCAGTTCAGCGCCGCCGCGTCCGGCGATTGCCCAAATTCGCGGAGGGTTCGCCTGCCGGCGAGGTCAGCGCCCCGGGGCGGCCTGGAAGACCTCGGCGTCGCCGCTGACGGCCACCGCGTCGGCGCTGGCCGGCACGAAGACCGCCTCGCCCGGGGTGAGCAGCGCCTCGGCGTCGCCCGCGCGCAGCTGTGCCCTGCCCGCCACGCAGAGCACGATCCGGGGCCCGTCCGCGGGCAGCGTCACCGGGTCGGTGGTGGTGGCCGTACCGCGCACCAGCCGGAACTCCCGCACCGGGGGTGACCAGACGGTCAGGCCCGGCCCCTCGTCGTGCCCGGGAAACAACGGGTCGGCCAGCACCTCGTAGCGGACCAGCCGCATGAGCTCGGCCGCGTCGACGTGCTTGGGGGTCAGCCCGGCGCGCAGCACGTTGTCGGAGGCGCCCATGATCTCGACACCCGCACCGGACAGGTAGGCGTGCACGTTGCCCGCCGGCATGAACAGCGCCTCGCCGGGGTGCAGCCGCACCTGGTTGAGCAGGAGCGCCACCACCACCCCGACGTCGCCCGGATAGTGCCGGGCCAGCCGCGCGGCCAGCGGCTCGCCCGCCTCGACGACCGCGGCGACCAGCTCGGCCCGCTGCGCCGCCGGCCAGGTCAGCAGCAGCTCGACCGCGGCGCGCAGGCGGGTGCCCGGATCGGTCGAGGAGCCCAGCGCACTCACCACCGGCGTGAGTTCGGGCACGCCCAGCCGGACCAGGTGCTCCAGGGTGATCTCCGGGTCCCGGAAGCCGCACAACGCGTCGAAGTCGGTGAGCGCGACGAGCAGCTCCGGCTTGGCGTACGGGTCGCTGTACGTCGGCAGGGCGAAGCCGCCCTGGCGCTGGCGCTCGAACCCCGCCCGGGCCTGCTCGGGGTCGGGATGCACCTGCAGCGAGAGCGGCTCGTCGGCGGCGAGCAGCTTGCACAGGTACGGCAACCGATGGCCGTGCTCGGCCACGGTCTCCGGGCCCAGCATGGTCGCGGGCGAGACGCCGATCAGCGACCCCAGCGGCACCTGCCCGCCGTCGACGGTCGCCAACGACGGGGCGGTGGGGTGCGCCCCCAGCCACAGCTCCGCCTCGGGCTGTGACGACGGCGTGGGGCGTCCCTGCAGCGTGGCGAGGAAGGTGCGTGAACCCCAGGCATACGGCTGGATCGGGCAGTCGAGGGGGATCATGGACTGGTCGCCTGTTCCGCCTTCGCCGCCTGGTAGATGTCCGGTTCGATGTAGATGACCCGGGCGATCGGCACGGCGCGCCGGACCCGGGCCTCGGCCTCGTCGATGGCGCGCGCGATGTCGGCGGCCGTGGCCCCGGACGGCACCCCGACCTTCACGCCGACCAGCAGTTCGTCGGGTCCCAGGTGCATCGTCTTCATGTGGATGATGCGTTCGATGCTGGTCCCGTCGACGAGCGCCCGCTCGATCGCCCGCACGTGCTCGTCGGTGGCCGACTCGCCGATCAGCAGGCTCTTGGTCTCGATCGCGAGCACCACGGCGACCGCCACCAACAGGGCACCGATGAACAGGGAGCCGATGCCGTCGAAGATGCCGTTGCCGGTCACCAGCGTCAGGCTCACCCCGACGAGCGCGAACACCAGACCGATCAGCGCGGCCGAGTCCTCCAACAGCACCACCGGCAGCTCGGGATTGCGCGAGCGCCGGATGAACTGCACCCACGTCGCCTTGCCCCGCAACGGGTTGCTCTCGGCGATCGCGGTGCGGAAGGAGAACCCCTCCAGGGTGATCGAGACGAGCAGCACCACCACCGGCAGCCACCGCCAGGAGTGGATCGGCTCGGGGTGCGCGATCTTGTGGTAGCCCTCGTACAGCGCGAACAGGCCACCGACGCTGAAGAGCACGACGGAGACGATGAACGCGTACATGTAGCGTTCGCGGCCGAACCCGAACGGGTGGTCGGGCGTGGCCGACCGGCGGGCCCGCTTGCCGCCGATGAGCAGCAGCACCTGATTGCCCGAGTCGGCGACGGAGTGGATGGACTCGGCGAGCATCGACGACGAGCCCGACAGCAGGGCCGCGAAGAACTTGGTGACCGCGATGCCCAGGTTGGCCAGCAGGGCCGCGATGATCGCCTTGGTGCCGCCGCCGTGGCCGCCGTGGCCACCCGCCTCGGTGCCGTGACTCATCGAACATCCTCGTCGGCGTGAGGGGTGACGACGACGCTCATCGGCGGGTGAACTCCTTCATCTCGTCGACCGCGGGGACGTCGGTCGGATCCAGCCCGTGCGCCAGCGCAAGATACACCGACGCGAAGTCCGGAACGGCGATCAGCGAGGCGAGGCGCTCCAGCGGCGAACCGCCCTCGGCCTGGATCACTCCACATCGGACACCCCGTCGGGCGGCCAGTTCGACGACCGCGTCCGCCCGGCGCTGCTCCACCGCCAGCGGCTCGCCGGAGCCGGCCTCGGCCTCGTCGTCGTGGATGCCGCCGTCGCGCAGCAGCACCACCCGCAGGCGGGTCGCCTCCGACGGCGCCACGATGCCGTCCCCGTCGTCGAGCCCGACCGGGTCGGCGAAGATGTCACGCTCGGCCTCCACCAGCCCGCCGTAGACGCCGTCGAGCAGGCCCACCCGGCCGCGGCCGGCCTCGACCAGCGCTCCCGCGACCACGGGATAGCGGGCGTTGGCGGAGAGCATGTCGCCCACCCGCCGCGCGGCCACCGTCGCCAGCGGCGAGGAGCCCCACACGATCGGGATCGAGTTGGCCAGGTCCAGCGCCAGCGACTTCGCCGGGTTGACGAAGGCGTCCGCCGTCGGCCGGCACCGCTCGGCGTCCTCGTCCAGCCGCACCGCGGTCTCGGCGAAGTCGGCCTCGTTGATGCGCAGCAGGCCCAGCGCCCGGGCGGCGAGCAGCACGGGCACGGTCAACGCCCACACGCTGGCCCGCGCCGGCGCCCGGCGCGGCACCGGCACGAAGGGGGCTCGCGCCCGACCGGCCACCGACTGCAGTTCGCTGCCGGGCGGCCCGATCGCGACGAGCCGTGCCCCCCGACGCGCCGCGGCCTCGGCGGCGGCCAGCGCCTCCGGGCTGCGGCCGCTGGCGGAGACGGCGATGACGGCATCGGCGGCCCCCACCCAGCCCGGCACGCCGGCGCTGCGGTGGGCCAGCACGGGCACCGGGCAGCGCGGGCCGGCCACGGTCTCCAGCAGGTCTCCGGTGCGGGCGGCGGTGCCGACGCCGGCCACCACCACGGCGCGGGGGCGGCCCTCGTCCGCCAGCGACGACAGGTTGGCCTCCGCCGCGAGCGCCGCGGATTCCCGCACCTGCGCACCCGCCGAGGCGAGCGCCCGCAGCATGCCGGACTTGTCCGCGGCCAGCAGCCGGTCAGGGTCGTTGAGCAGCGCCTCCTCGACGTGGCGGTGCCCGCGGGCCAGCGGGGTCATGCGCCGTCCTGCCCGCTTCCGCCGGCCGCGGGGCTGATGGCCTCGTCGAGCAGCAGCACGGGGATGCCGTCCCGGATGGGGAAGATCCGACCGCACTCGGTGCACGTCAACGTCTGCGCCGCCTCGTCGTAGGTCAGCGCCGCGTGGTGCTCATCCGGGCACGCCAGGATCTCCAGCAGCTGCGCATCCATGAACCTTGACCTCCTGACCAACCACCGGCGCCCGTCGCGGCAGACGAGGAGCAGCTTACGCGGCGCACGCCCGTCGCCTCGCGCCTCGCGCCGCCACCCGGGCTAGCGGGCCCGCTCGTCGGCGAGCTGGCTCGGCTCGGGCCACTGCTCGCGGGCCAGCAGGTCGGTCAGGTACCGGGCGGTGTCCTGCCAGTTCGTCACGGCCACGCACGGCACACCCATGGCGCGCACGGGATAGTCGTTGCCGCCCTCGTCCAGCCGGTCGCCGACGAAGAGGACGTCGTCGGTGCGCAACCCCAGGCAGTCCAGCAGCTTGCGCATGCCGTACGCCTTGTCGATGCCCTTGCGGGTGACATCGATGGAGGTGGAACCGCCGCTGCGTACCTCCAGGTCGGGCAGGCGTTCGGCGGCGTACTCGCGCAGCGCCTTCTTCTTGACGCCGTCGGGGTCCCAGGCGTACTTCAGCTCCGGTGGCGCGGACTGGCCCAGCGCCGAGAAGGTCACCTGGCTGCCCCGGTCCTCGACGATGTCGCCCCACGGCCGCTCTTCCCACAGCCCCAGTGCCTGGGCACCCTCGGTGAGCACCGCCACCACCCGGCGCTTGTCGTCGTCGGTGAGGTCCTCGGCGTAGACCTTCTCCCAGTCGCCCTCGCCCCAGCGGTAGTAGCGCGTGCCACAGGTCGGCATCAGGTGCAGCCGGCGACGGTGAGCATCGTCGATGTCGAGGTGGCGCAGCACCTGCGACTCGAACTGCTCGAACCGACCGCCGGAGATGATGCAGACGTCCGCCCGACCCAGCAGGTCGCCCAGCAGGCGGGCCATGACCGGCTCGACGGGCTGTTTCGAGACCGCCAGGGTGTCGTCGAGATCGAAGGCGAGAACGCGCAGCACTCGGCAAGGTTAGCGGTCGGATCGGCGCCCCAGACGCAGGACTTCGGGTAGGGTCCTTTCTGTTGGGCTTTCCGCCCTGCTACGAAGTTTCCGGGCCCGCGGGCGCGCGCCACCGGACGCGCGACGGGGACCCAGCGAACGAGGAGGACGACGGTGGCCGGGACCCACCCCCGCGCGGGCGCCCCCGCGACCCCAGAGGATCTCGTCGATGTAGCGGGGCTGGTGGCGGCGTACTACGACACCCATCCCGACGCCGGGGTGGCCGAGCAGCGCGTGGCCTTCGGCACCTCCGGGCACCGTGGTTCGAGCCTGCGCGCCGCCTTCAACGAGGACCACGTGGCCGCGATCAGCCAGGCGATCTGCGAGTACCGGGCCGGTGCCGGCATCGACGGCCCGTTGTTCCTGGTGCAGGACACCCATGCGCTGTCCCGACCCGCGCTCGACACCGCGCTGGAGGTCTTCGCCGCCAACGGCGTGACCGTGCTGCTGGACAGCGAGGACGGCTACACGCCCACGCCGGTGCTCTCCCACGCCGTGCTCACCCACAACCGCGGCCGGTCCAGCGGGCTCGCCGACGGCGTGGTGGTCTCCCCGTCGCACAACCCGCCGTCGGACGGCGGCTTCAAGTACAACCCGCCCGACGGCGGCCCGGCCGGCACCGACGTCACCAAGGGCATCGAGGCCCGGGCCAACGAGCTCATCGCGGCAGGCCTGCGCGAGGTCCGGCGGATGCCGATCGCCCGGGCACGCGCCGCCGAGACGACCGGCCGGTACGACTACCTCACCGCCTACGTCGACGACCTGCCGTCGGTGATCGACATGGCGGCGATCCGCGACGCGGGCGTGCGCATCGGGGCCGACCCGCTGGGCGGCGCCTCGGTCGCCTACTGGTCGCGCATCGCGCAGCGCCACGGCCTGCAGCTCACCGTGGTCAACGAGACGGTCGACCCGACCTGGGCGTTCATGACGCTCGACTGGGACGGCAAGATCCGTATGGACTGCTCGTCGCCCTACGCGATGGCCTCGCTCATCGCCCAGCGCGCGAACTTCGCGCTGGCCACGGGCAACGACGCCGACGCCGACCGGCACGGCATCGTCACCCCGGACGCGGGCCTGCTCAACCCCAACCACTACCTGGCCGTCGCGATCGGCTACCTCGCCGGGCACCGGCCGGACTGGCCGGCGACGGCGGCGATCGGCAAGACCCTGGTCTCCTCGACGATGATCGACCACGTCGTGGCCGGCGCCGGCCGGCGGCTGTTCGAGGTGCCGGTCGGATTCAAGTGGTTCGTGCCCGGGCTGCTCGACGGCTCGGTCGCCTTCGGCGGCGAGGAGAGCGCCGGTGCCTCGTTCCTGCGCCGCGACGGCAGCGTCTGGACCACCGACAAGGACGGCATCATCCTCAACCTGCTCGCCGCCGAGATCATCGCGGTCACGGGGCGCACGCCCAGCGAGCACTACGCCGACCTGACGTCGCGGTACGGCGACCCGGCCTACGCCCGCACCGACGCGCCGGCCACGCGGGAGGAGAAGGCGGTGCTCGGCAAGCTGTCGCCCGAGCAGGTCACCGCGACGACGCTGGCCGGGGACCCGATCATCGGCAAGCTCACCCGCGCCCCCGGCAACGACGCGCCGATCGGCGGGCTCAAGGTGGTCACCGAGTCCGGGTGGTTCGCGGCCCGCCCGTCGGGCACCGAGGACGTCTACAAGATCTACGCGGAGTCCTTCCGCGGTGTGGACCACCTCGCCCGGATCCAGAAGGAGGCCGCGGACATCGTGTCGGACGCGCTCGCGGCCGGCGCGGCCTGACGCGCACCGGGCACCCGGCGACACCCACCGTCACGGCTGGGGCACAGACCGTTCGGCGAACGGACAACGACACGGAAACAGTCGCCAGCTCACTTGTCGGCGACGGAAACAGTCGCCAAGATGCTCTTGAGACAACGGTTCCGCCACCTCCGCGGCCCCGGTCGCCTCGATCGTCCCGGTCGCGTCGATCACCCCGGTCACGGAGCCGGGTGGACCACGGGCGTCGACGGGAGCACACATGGCCGACAAGCAGGTACTGCGGAACTTCGTCAACGGCGCGTACGTCGAGCCGGTGGACGGCACCTACGCCGACCTGATCGACCCCTCGACCGGTGAGGTCTTCGCGGCCGCCCCTGTCTCCGGCCCGCAGGACGTGGACCAGGCCGTGGCCGCCGCGGCGGCGGCCTTTCCCGGCTGGCGTGACGCCACGCCCAAGGATCGCCAGCTCGCCCTGCTCCGGCTCGCCGACGCGGTCGAGGCCCGCGCCGACGACCTGCTCGACGCCGAGGTGCGCAACACCGGCAAGCCGCGCGCGCTGACCGCCAGCGAGGAGCTGCCGCCCTGCGCCGACCAGCTGCGCTTCTTCGCCGGCGCCGCCCGGCTGCTGGAGGGCAAGTCCGCCGGCGAGTACCTGGCCGACCACACGTCGTACGTGCGGCGCGAGCCGATCGGCGTCTGTGCCCAGGTCACGCCGTGGAACTACCCGCTGATGATGGCGATCTGGAAGATCGCGCCGGCG
>Ga0164243_10002252_pt1 | contig 32090 bp, 27 predicted proteins | sample OricompcompostOP_FD_108781 | JGI IMG/M metagenome (GOLD analysis project Ga0164243, IMG submission 108781) | Organic Plus compost microbial communities from Emeryville, California, USA - Original compost - Organic plus compost (OP) | ecosystem: Engineered > Solid waste > Mixed feedstock >... | reverse complement strand
ACGGAAAGCCCCTGTTATTGATTCCTTCAAATCCTCCTCTCCCGGAGCTTCCTCCGAAGCTACAGCAGGTCCAATTCGGGGGGTCGTCCGCAATACAGATGGCGAACCTGTTATTGGGGCTAATATTATCATTAAGGGTACTAAAACGGGGGTTTCGGCAGAAGCAGACGGGTCGTTTGTCATTAATGCCAGCGTGGGTGATGTATTGGTAATATCTTCTATAGGATATGAGTCAATTGAATATACAATTACATCCGCAATTGCTGCATCTTCCGACAGGCACGTAATTGTGTTGAAACAGTCCAACAATCCGCTTGACGAGGTGCAGATTATTGCGTATGGGCAGACTTCAAAAAGATTGAATACCGGAAATGTAAGTACTGTTAAAGCGGAAGATATTGCAAAGCAGCTAGTTAATAATCCATTGCAGGCGTTGGTGGGTAGAGTACCTGGATTATTTGTGACGCAGCAAACAGGTGTAAGTGGAGGGCAATTTAATGTTCAAATTAGAGGTAAGAATAGTATCAGCAACGGAAATGATCCTTTGTATGTCGTGGACGGTGTTCCCTATAGCACACCAGATTTTTTACTGAGTTTAGGATCAGCGGGGGCCGTAGTAGGAAAGGGAAATCCGTTAAATTATCTTAACTCTTCTGATATTGAGAGCATAGAAATTTTAAAAGACGCCGATGCAACCTCTATATATGGATCAAGAGCCGCCAACGGCGTAATTCTCATCACCACTAAAAAGGGAAAGGTCGGTAAAATGCAAGCTAATGCAAATGTATATACAGGAATTGGCCAGCTGGCTTATCAGCAGAAATTATTGAACACAGAGCAGTATTTGCAGATGCGTTGGGAAGCATATGCAAATGACGGCCAAACCCCAAGTGGAAGCACCGGTCGCGACTTATTACAATGGGACACCACTCGTTATACAGATTGGCAGAAGGAATTAATTGATCAAACAGCTCATTATACAGATGCTCAGGCAACGGTTTCAGGAGGTAACATTAATGCACAATACCTGCTTGGATTTGGTTACCACCGGGAAACAACTCTTTTTCCTGGAGACTTTGCAAACAATCGAGGTTCGCTTCATTTTAATATAACAGCTAACTCAACGAACCAAAAGTTTAAGGTCTCCCTTTCTGGGGATTATCTCAAGGACAACAATAATCTTCCTTACACTAATCCGTCGAGTCAAATTTATTTAAGTCCTGTAGCTCCGAAAGGGTTTAACGATGATGGAACAATCAATTGGGAAAATAGTACCTGGAGTAATCCTTATGCAAATTTTCTTTTGAATTACAAAGCTAGAACTGGAAATCTTTTGGCAAGTGGCTACATGTCCTACGAAATCTTAACAGGTCTGGATGTAAAAGCAACATTTGGTTATACGGATATGAACGTGAGCGAAATTCAGACGCAGCCAATCATTAGCTATGTTCCTATTTACAATATAACGACAGGTGCGGCCAATTTTACGACACAAAATATCAACTCGTGGAATATTGAGCCGCAAATCTCCTATAAGAAACGAATTGTCGGAGGGAATCTCACAGCGCTTATTGGAACTACGTTTCAGTCAAATATGTCCAATGGACAAAAGATAGCAGCGAGTGGCTATACAAATGACGCTCAGCTAGAAACTCTCGCTGGTGCATCCACCTTTACTGCCTATCCGCTGAATATAGCAGAATATAGATACACTTCCCTTTTTGCAAGAGTAAATTACAATTGGGAACAAAAATATGTGCTGAATGTCAACTTTAGAAGAGACGGTAGTAGCCGTTTTGGCCCCGGAAAGCAATTTGCCAATTTCGGCTCTGTTGGAGCTGCCTGGATATTTTCGCAAGAGAAGTTTCTTAAAAACAATGTCGGATTTTTAAGTTTTGGTAAAATAAGAGGTAGTTATGGCAGTAGCGGTAACGATCAGATTAGTGATTATCAATATCTTACATTGTTCAACTATACAAATGTTCCGTACCAGGGAGCCCAAGGATTAATTCCTCAAAATCTTCCTAATGCTAATTATGCATGGGAGATTAACAAAAAGCTAGAAGTAGCCTTGGAATTAGGCTTTTTGAATGACCGTATTCTGATAACTGGTAGTTATTTCAAAAATAGGTCTTCAAACCAATTGATCGACTACACCGTTCCATTAATGACAGGATTTGGTAGCTTTTTAAAAAATTTTCCGGCTACTGTTCAGAATAATGGGTGGGAATTTACTTTAAATACCGTTAATGTCAAGACTACCAATTTTAATTGGAATACTTCTTTTAATCTAACCATGCCTCGCAATAAACTGATTGCCTTCCCTAATATAGAAAACAGTTCATATAAAAATTCCTTAATTGTCGATAAACCAATCAGTATATTTAGAGGATATCATTTAATCGGAGTGGATCCAGCGACAGGAATATATCAATTCGCCGATGCTGATGGTCATCCCACATTCAATCCCAATAGTCAAACGGATAGAACTTCAATACTTGATCTAAACCCCCGATTTTATGGAGGAATTCAGAATAGTTTAAAATATAAAGGGATACAATTAGACTTTCTATTTCAATTCTCAAAGCAAATTCAGACAAATGATGTATTTCTGACAGGCGGAGCGCCTGGACGGTATAATATAAATCAGCCCATCGTCGTATGGGATCGTTGGCAAAAACCGGGTGACCAGACCAATATTCAGCAATTTACGCGAAATACTGCTTCTGCTGCTTATCAAGCCTATAATTACGCAAAGGATAGTGATTTTGGCTATAGCGAGGTGGCTTTTGCGAGGTTGAGCAGTTTGTCGCTATCGTATAGTTTACCGCAGCGATGGATTAGATCGATCCATTTGAACGATTGTACGTTTTATGGACAGGGGCAAAATCTATTTACCATTACTTCTTTTAATGGAATGGATGTACAAGCCACGAATATTCCGATAAGGAAAATAATATTTGGATTGCAGGTCTCACTTTAATAAAATATGAATTGTGAGCAAAAGAAAACGGGAACTATAATTAAATGTTTCAGGAGATAAAAAAACGAAAATGAAAGTAATAAATAATCTAAAGCGTTTTAAAATAGTCATGGTATGCATGATGCTTTTATGTATGCTTATTTTGCCATCTTGCAAAAAATTTTTAGAAATTGACCCACCTAAAGATAGGCTGGTTGAAAATAACGTCTATGAAACCGATGCCACTGCAGCTGCAGTATTGACAGGGGTATATCAACAGATGGTTAATTCCGGAGGTTTTTCCAGTGGTATAAACGGAATAAGCCTGCTTAGTGGTTTGTCGGCTGATGAATTTGTTAATTATTCCAATGAGGCGACTAAGGAAGAGTTTTATACGAATTCCTTAAAAAAGGAGACGTTTACCACTTATTGGGGGACTCTTTATCGGTATATTTTCACAGCGAATTCGGCAATCGAAGGTATATCTGCTTCTTCAGGACTCACGCCCGCTGCAAAAGATCAATTACAGGGAGAGGCTAAATTTATACGTGCCTTCTGTTATTTTTATCTGACTAATTTTTTTGGAAGAGTGCCTCTTTTACTAAGCACTAATTATGAAATAAATTCTGTAGCCGGAAGAAGCAGTCAGGATAGTGTATATCAACAGATAATAGCTGATCTTACCGAGGCGCAGGCACTTTTGTCTGCTGATTATTCAGGTCCCAATGGCAACACAGTTACATCAGAAAGAATCCGTCCAAATAAATGGGCAGCTACCGCCCTACTTGCAAGGGTATATCTCTATACAAATCAATGGAATAAAGCGGAAATTGCTGCGAGTGACGTTATCAATAATAAAACAGTATATGATACAGTTGCTTTAGACAATGTTTTCCTTAAAGGCAGCAAAGAGGCCATATGGCAATTGCAGTCTATTAATGAGGGCTACAACACTTGGGATGCCAATGTGTTTATTCTTACTAGTGGGCCGAATCCATCCTATAATATAGTGTCTTTAAGTGAGCATATTGTAAATGCTTTTGAACCCAACGATCAGAGAGTTGTTAAATGGATAGGTACGGATTCCTCTACAGGTGATACCTATTATTATCCGTTTAAATATAAGGCGAATCAAATTACTCCTCCGGCTCCGCCATCCACCACATATGATCCTCCGACAGAATATCTCACAGTTCTGCGTCTGGCAGAACAATACCTGATTAGGGCAGAAGCACGTATTAAACAGGGGAAAACTGCTGAGGGACTTGAGGATTTAGATATAATTCGTAAACGAGCCGGATTGCCGGATTATAGCGGTTCAACTGATCCAGATGATCTTGAAGATGCTATCCTACATGAACGGCAAGTCGAACTGTTTACCGAATGGGGACACCGCTGGCTTGATCTAAAGAGAACAAATAAAGTGAATGAAGTAATGAACACGGTAACAGTGGAAAAAGGTGGTACATGGAATAACGACTGGCAATGGTATCCTGTTCCGTTAAACGAGATCAATAATAACCCTAATCTTACGCAAAATAATAGTTATTAAGAAACAGAATAATGAAGAATCGATTCTTAGTTTTGATTGTGTTTGTAGGCATAAGCGTAGATGCATTTTCTCAAGTGAGGGCGGAAGGCTTTACGCTTGTAGGAAAAATCATAGGGAAAGAAATACCAAAAAAAATAATGGGTGGCTGGTTTTACGATTTTAATGATTATCATGACACCAGATTTTTTACAATTAGTGTGAATGACGACGGCATTTTCAAGGTTAATATTCCTGATTTGATCCGACCAGGAAGACTGAGCTATCTACAGGATGAAAATGGTAATATCTTGCTTGGAACTATGGGCGGTTCCCTATCTGCAATTCCTTCGTTGATTGAGCCGGGAGATAGCATCTATGCTATCTTCCGGTTTGACGAAGAAGTGTATTCAGTAAGTTACTCTGGCAAAGGTTCTGCAAAATTTGAGGCTATCAACAAGGTGAATGCGAAGGATAACTCTTCAATCAGCCAGTTAAAAGATGTTCGTCAACGTATTCACATAGGAGATTCTTTATTGCGAGAAAGACTGAGTCTGTTAAAAACATATGCTAATAATATCTCCGAGGTGTCATTACTGATTGTGAGTAACGATATAAAAGGGCAAGTGTTGATGGAAATTATCAATCGTGTCATAGGTTCGGATTCGATAGCGGATTCCGAAACTGAGATGAATATAGTCAATGAATCTTCGCTATGGCAATCTATCGATCCAGATGCCGTTTGGGATGCTGCATCATTCAATTTAACGGAAGTACTTTTTTTAAAGTCAATTTATGACGTGCAAATCAGCGAGAAAAAAAGGATTTGTAGTTTTCAACATTTTTATCAATACATCCGTAACTCATACAGAGGTTCAATGCGTGAAAAACTGCTGGTATATTTACTACTTTACAAAAATATTTATGGTCAAATTGAAAATATAGACCCGTATGCGTTTTCTAGTTGTGTAAAAGATGCATTGAAGGTTGTTAAACTTTCCTGGTATCGTAAATACATAGAACAATTGAAACGGAGCAGCGTCGTTGGAGCGGATGTTCTGGATGTTGCGTTATTAAGTGATTCTTCTTCTACCCGACTAAGCCTACGTGAGTTGAAGGGCAACGTTGCTTTAGTAGATGTGTGGGGATATACCTGTACATCCTGCTATGAGTTTGCCAATGGATTTCATGAAAAAATTTATTCCGAATTCAAAGGTAATCCGCATTTTAAGGTTGTTAGTATCATGTTGGACGATGGTGCTGGAAAGCAACACTATTTGAAAAGGCTTCGCAGAGAAAACAGGCCTTATTATACGTGGCCTGAATATATTAACCTGTACGCTGGTAAAGACGAGCCTCTCAGAAAAAAAATTGAAGATCATTATCAGATAACAGGATACCCCTTTGTTATGCTAATTGGCAAAAATGGGAAGATAATCGCCACTTATCTTCCCTACTACGTAGGCGCCAATCCCACGCACGCAGAAAAAGTACGTGAATTAATCAGAAAGGCATTGGCTGACTAAACATTTTATAAATATAGTTTTATGATGAAAAGTGTTTGCGAATTTGTACTTTTGGTGACTCTATGCTTAACAGGAAGTGATTCTTTTGCTCAAAGACATGTAAGCTGGAAATTCAGTAGTAATAAGATTGGTAGTGATCTGTATGAGGTAATATTATCCGCCATCATTGAACAACCCTGGCACATATATGCGCAGGACAATAACGAAGATATGGGAATGCCAACCTCTATTGAGTTTGATGAAAGTCCGATCATAAAACTGGTGGACAGACCCAAAGAAATTGGAAAACTTCGGATGACAGAAATCGATGGAATGCAGCTTAGATATTATGAAGATCATGTCGATTTTGTGCAGCAGGTGAAACTTGTCAATGCGAGAAAGGTTACCGTAAAAGGTTCTATTAATTATATGGCCTGCACGGAAGCTACATGTTTGCCCGCCTTCAGTCGCAGATTTGCAATTACTATTGGAAGCGATTCTATTATTTCATCATCGCTGGAAAATACATCATCGGCGCTGCCTATATTAACGGTAGGAGATTTGGCACCTTCCTTTTCAGCGAGCGACACATCCGGGAAAATAATTTCGTTAAAAGAAATAGTTGCCAGAAACAAACTTGTTCTGTTAGATTTATGGGCATCATGGTGCGTACCATGCCGGACGGAGGTAGGTAAAATACGTAAGTTTTATCCCGATTATCACAATAAAGGTTTTGAAGTCTTGGCTTTTTCAGTAGATACAAAGCCGGAAGCCTGGAAAAAGGCTATCGTTTCAGATCACCTTTCTTGGTTGCAAATCTCAGATGGCAAAGGAATGGAATCATCCATTCTAAAATATTACGGGGTGGCCAGTTTGCCCCGTAATTTTCTTTTAGATAATAAAGGAACTATTGTGGCAATGGACTTGAACGCCTCTGAACTTACAAGCTTTCTACAGGAACATCTTGCCGGTAATTGATCAAATCTCCAATATTAAATAATCATCATGGCAACACATACTTGCCGACTCTCAGGTTGGGTGATACTGCTATTTTTTCAATGTTTTAACCATATTGCATTGTGCCAAAAAAAGCCACTTGACTTTGAGTCATTTGGAAGATGGGATGGTATTAGCGCCGCAACCTTGAGTGATGATGGAAAATATGTTGCATACATTCATCATCCCAACGGAAAGCTTGTCTTAGTATTAAGAGCACTAGACGGATCTTTTTCACGGAAGATTTCAAACGGTGAGCACCCCGTTTTTATCGGTTCACGATGTATTCAATATCAATTGCCAGGGGACACTGTTGCTGTATTAAATTTAAAAACAGGCGAAACGATATTCCAACAGAAGACTATGCAAGCGTCATTAACTGATCCTATGATAGCTGATATTAAATCGGCTATTGGTCAACAATTGCCGGGATTTGTACTGCTAAACAATTATTTTACTTATTCAAATGATAAAAGTGTCATGTTGGTTTCCGTTAAACGAACCATCGCAAAGCCAGAAAAAAAATCGGATAAAATTATGAACATCTGGCATTACAATGATCTTTATTTACCTACACAGCCGTTCCAGTCTTTCGGTCCTCAGAAAGAACAGTACAAAGCATTATATTATCCAAATAAAAAGAGAATCATATTAGCAGATTCAGAATGGAGCGAAGTGGTCAATTACCAGCACTTTAATAAATACTTGCTCTTGAAGAGTGGACCGGCCACTGAAGCGTATTACAAGAAGGATCAGTGGCCTACGCTTACATTGATGTCTGTGAAAGATAGAAAACGCAAGATCATCTTCGATAAAGAATTCAGCGGATTTGGATATTCTACGAATCCTGTTCTTTCTGCGAACGATAAATATGTCGTTTGGTTCAATGCCGATGAACTATCCTATTATAGCTATGAAATAGCAACTGGTATCACGCGCAATATTTCCGAACAGGTGCCTACCATCTTGTATAATGAAGAAGCGTTGGCTGCCAACAGGAGGGGTAGTTATGGGGTTGCCGGATGGGGGGGCACATCGGTTTACCTCTATGATGAATTCGATATTTGGAAAATTGATCTAACAGATCGGAAACCGGCTTTAAATATTACGAAGGGCGAAGGAAGAAATCGGAACATTGTTTTTTACTTTTCACCGATTCAGGATGAAACTGCGATAGCTGACACAAAGCTCATGACTCTAATGGCATACAGTAAAGAAACAAAGGAAAATGGGTTCTGGAAATTAAGACCCGGAAAACCTCCGGAAATGCTCACCATGGAGCCGGTCTGTATCTATTTGCCTCCATTGCCTAGAATCAATCTTGGCTATATTGGCTATGCGAAAGGGCAGTCCCCTGTGAAAGCAAAGAATGCCAATGTATATTTAGTTTCCAAACAAAGTGCTGATAATTCTCTCAATTTATATGTCACCAAAGACTTTATATCTTACGAACAAATCAGTAACATCCGTCCCGAAAAATCAGTCAATTGGCTAACTTCCGAACTGATAACATGGCAGTTACCCGATGGCCATATTTCGAGAGGTATATTATACAAGCCAGAAAATTTTGATAGTACAAAGAAGTACCCACTGATTTTTGATTATTACGAGAAACGCAGTGATGAACTGCATCAATATATCGCGCCGGATTATTGCCATAGTCGTATCAATATCCCTTATTTTGTTAGTAATGGTTATCTCATTTTTGTCCCGGATATTTATTACAAACCCGGTTACAATGGGAAAGGAGCTGTAGATGCAATCACTTCAGCTGCAAGATTCCTATCAAAATATTCATGGGTCGATATCTCAAAAATGGGACTGCAGGGACACAGTTTTGGAGGTTGGCAAACGAATTTCCTGGTTACACACACCAATATATTTGCAGCAGCATGTGAAGCATCAGGCGTTTCTGATGTTATCAGTGGCTATGGGCAAATTATAACTTCTTCGGATTTCAAAGAAGGATATGGAGGGGCTAGGGGGAGCTTTTACGAAACCTCTAGTCAGGGTGCTGCGTATGGCGTTAACGTCACTCCTTGGACCCAAACCGGAACCTACGTACGCAATTCACCTGTTTTATTTGTAGATAAGGTAACAACTCCGCTACTAATGATGCACGGTCGTCGAGACATCCAGGTTCCTTTTGCCCAAGCTGTTGAATTTTTTACTGCACTTAAGCGTGCCGGAAAAAAAGTCTGGCTCCTCGATTATCCCAACGGCGGACATGCGTTAAGCGGCGATATGGCTATTGATTACACCATCCGTGTGAAGGCATTTTTCGATCATTATTTAATGAACGGAACCATGCCGGACTGGATGAAATGAAAAATTAAATTTCACTTACTTATACGAAACAAGACTACGATATGAAATCACTTGTCTGGATTATTAGTTGTTTATTATCTAATAACCTCTGTGCTCAAAAATCAGAAAAAGGTCAACATTGGTTACCCGAAAAGGCAACCCAATGGTATGCTGAGCAAGGCTGGCTGGTTGGAGCTGACTTTACTCCTTCCACAGCTATTAATCAGTTGGAAATGTGGCAAGCTGATACTTTCGACCCGAAAATTATAGACCGGGAATTGGGATATGCAGAAAGTATCGGCATGAATTGTATGCGCGTATATCTGCATCATGTGGCTTGGCAAGACGATAAAGTAGGATTCAAAGATCGGATCAATACCTATCTAAATATAGCAACAAAGCACGGTATCAAAACGCTATTCGTCTTTTTTGATGATTGCTGGAATGATAATTATTATCCAGGCAAACAACCCGAACCTAAGACCGGTATTCATAACAGCGGTTGGCTAAAAGATCCCGGCAGCCGCATTGATACACTTCCTGCCTTAATGGATACGTTGGAAAGCTATGTGAAGGATATTCTGCAAACTTTCAGGCATGACAAGCGCATTCTGTTATGGGATATGTATAACGAAGCCGGGAATTGGAATAGGGAAATCAAAAGCCTGCCCCTGCTAAAAAATGTATTCCGATGGGCAAGAGAGAGCAATCCTGATCAGCCTGTTTCCTCCGGTTTATGGAATGATGAGTTGAAAGATATTAATCAGTTCATCCTGGATAATTCTGATGTGATTACTTATCACTGTTACACGGATGGACCTAGTCATCAACGCCGAATTGATTCCCTGAAAACCTGGCGCAAGCCCATGATCTGCACTGAATATATGGCCCGTAAAAGAGGGAGCACCTTTGCCGCCATCCTGCCGATGCTGAAAAGACAAAACATTGGAGCCATCAATTGGGGATTGGTATCTGGTAGGACCAATACCATCTATGCCTGGGATGAGCCCATGCCGGACGGTAGTGAACCGGCTTTATGGTTTCATGATATTTTTCGAAAGGACGGCACACCTTACAAACAGGAAGAAGTGGATTTAATTAAAAGGTTGACCGGAAAAACCAGGATCGACAGATGACTATCCATAATTTTTTCCGCAAGCTGATGGGGAAGATCAAGTCCGTTACCTGTATATTGAGTCTCCTGCTGCCTTTGCAAGTCTGTTGCCAGAAGCACACTTTTGGAAATGCCGAATGGATCACCGTTTCCTATAAGGAAGATACCATACAACGTCCCTGCCCGGTATTTCGTAAATTATTTGATGCCACTGATAAAAAAATACAATCGGCCACCCTTTATATTACGGCACTGGGCTTATACGAAGCCCAACTGAACGGGCAACGAGTAGGGACAGATTATTTCGCGCCGGGATTGACAACATATGATCGCTGGTTACCTTACCGCCGGTACGATGTAACCAACAAGGTAAAATCTCATAATGAACTGCAGGTGATGGTCGGTGAGGGCTGGTATCGGGGAGCTTTTCGCAGTACCAACGGTGAGCCTCGGCGCAATCTGTATGGCAGAGAAGCCGGTTTATTAGTATGTCTGGAAATTCACTTTCAGGATGGTACTGTTTGGCAAATTGCCTCTGACAGCAGTTGGTTGTGTGCGGAAAGCAATATCCGGTATTCCGAATTATATGACGGCGAGTGGCAGGATACCAGAATGATATCAAGTGACTGGCAACCTGTTAAAGAACTGGGTAAGCAGTACACAGCCAACATTGAATTAATACCGGCTGATTACGAGCCGGTACGTAAACAGGAAAGGTTTCACCCGTCGAAGCTATTTACCACGCCTGCCGGGGAACAGGTGATTGACTTCGGGCAGAATATGGCCGGATGGGTACAGCTTCACGTAAAAGGTCACATGGGCGATACCATAAGGCTTTACCACGCCGAAGTATTGGATCAGCAGGGGAACTTTTACACCGGCAACCTGCGGGAGGCCAAAGCCACAGATACGTACATCCTGAACGGGGAAAAGCAGGTGCTGGAGCCGCATTTCACCTATCACGGCTTCCGGTACGTGAAGCTGGAGGGGCTAAAAGCTAACAGGAATAACATCAAAGCTATTGCGCTGTATTCCGACCTAAAAAAAACCGGCACTTTCAGTTGTTCCAACCCGATGCTGAACCGGCTGCAACAAAATATTGAATGGAGCCTGAACAGTAATTTTTTTGAGATCCCGACCGACTGTCCGCAGCGCAGTGAACGGTTAGGGTGGACAGGCGATGCGCAGGTCTTTGCCGCCACCGCCAGCTTTCTGCGTGATACCCGCCGCTTTTATGCCAAGTGGTTACGTGACCTGGCGATGAGCCAGGGAAGAAATGGCGCTGTACCTGCTTATGTGCCGCTGATGGCGCGGGATATAGACCTGACCCGTGGCGCCGCCGGCTGGGGCGATGCCGCCACCATCCTTCCGTGGACGCTGTATGAAGTGTATAACGATACGGCCATACTCCGGCACCAATACGCCAGCATGAAGGCTTGGGTGGATTATATCGCCGGTCAAAGTCCCGATGGGCTTTGGAAGGCCGGAGGGTACGGCGACTGGTACGCCCAGGGTCCGGCAACCAGCCTCCCGTTGATCGATCAGGCTTTCTTTGTCCATTCGGCAGCAATAGTAGAGAAGACAGCAGGCGTCTTACAGCAGCCCGCCGATCAGGCAAAGTACCGGGAGTTGGCGGACAGGGCGCGGCAGCTCTTTTACGAAACCTACCGGGACAGCCTGCACACACAGACGGCCTGTATTCTGGCTTTGCAATTCAAATTACTGCCGGATAGCCTCCGGGCAAAAACAGCGGCCCGCCTGGTGCAGCTCATTCATGACAATAATAACCATCTGGCAACCGGCTTTTTGGGAACGCCTTTTTTACTTTCCGTGCTTAGCGATTACGGCTATACCGGACTGGCTTACCAACTGCTCCTGCAAAGAGATTGCCCGTCCTGGCTGTATCCCATCACCAAAGGCGCTACCACCATTTGGGAGAAATGGGATGGGATAAGGCCGGACGGCAGCTTCAATGTCAGTTCCTATAACCACTACGCCTATGGCGCGGTGGGACGGTGGCTATATGAGCACGTGGCTGGTATCCGGCCGCTGGAACCCGGGTATCGGAAAATCCTGATCTGTCCGGAGCCGGGCGGAGGGCTGACCTGGTCCAAAGCCAGTTATACCAACGATTATGGCAAAATTGTTTCTGAGTGGAAAATAAGGAAAGACAAACTGCTGCTTCGTGTGCAAATCCCCCCCGGTACAACTGCCACCATCAAAGTACCAGGCAAAGGAAACGTAGAAAAGGGACCGGGTAGGTACCGTTTTGAAGGTCGCCTAAATGAAACATTATAAGCTATAATAATATGGGAAAGAGATATTGGCTACTATTACTAATTGGAATGAACACTACTTTTTATGGGTCGGCTCAAATGACAACGGCTGATACCATCATTGATGGGCCGTATCTGCATGATGAGAAGGGGCAAACCATCATGCGGACGATCAAAGGCGGCAAGGCACAGGCTATTCCCTGGCAAGATCAGCCTTTAACTGTTCACGTGAAGAACCATCCAGATTGGACGTTTAGCGTGTCGTTAAAAAAGGTGTTAGCCCCAGAACCATACGAGTGGCCCGCTCCGGAAAAACTGCTGGTGCTGTCCGATATAGAGGGAGAATTTTCGGTATTCCGAACCCTGTTGATCGCTGGTCGGGTGATAGACGAGCAATATCGCTGGACATTCGGGAAAGGTCACCTGGTCATTGACGGCGACTTGTTTGATCGGGGAACGAATGTAACGGCTACCCTGTGGCTCATTTACCAGCTGGAACAGGAAGCGCGGAAGGCTGGCGGATACGTGCATTGCCTGCTGGGGAATCACGATATTATGAACCTGTCCGGTGACTGGCGGTATGTAGATTCCTCCTATTTCATCAATGCTAAAATGATGGGGCTGCGATATGGAGACCTGTACAGTCGTCAATCAGAATTAGGCCGTTGGCTCCGCACCAAAAATGTCATGGAAAAGATCGGCGACCGGCTCTTTGTGCATGGTGGCCTGTCACCTGCCGTGAACGAGATGCAATTGAGTATAGCGGAGATCAACGCGCAATGCAGGTCGGGTTACGACACGCCGCGCAAGCAGTTGCCGGCAGCAAAACAGAATCTGTTCAATCAAAATGCCCCGTTCTGGTACCGCGGATACTTTATGGAGCCAAGAGCGACGATGGCTACAGTAGATAGTACCCTATCTCTTTATCGTTGCAGACAAATCATAGTAGGTCATACCATCGTGAAGGGGCGTAATCCGGCCTTATACTACCAGGGTAAAGTGCTGGCCGTGGATGTGGATGCGCATACAGGGCAAACCGCTGCTGTATTAATTGAGGGAGACACCTGTTATGCCGTAAACGGGCAAGGTGAAAAACGCCTGTTAGATTTTATACCTGGCAATGATATCATTAGGGAGGATGAGATTTTGTAGAGCGTGTATGTGTACGCTCCTTCTTTCCGTCCATTCTCTCTGTCCCCAACAAAGCGAAATGGCCTCTGCAAGGAGGCTATTTCTGATAATTCATTTATTTTTATTTCCTTTCATTCAATAGTTTTTCAAGAAGCGCCACCTTTTCTTTTTCGGCAGCAAGCAGACGCTCATACAATTTCTTATTTTCCTCTACCAGCTTCAAATAATCTTCTGCAGAATTAAAGTTGAAAGTGCTGTAGGTACTGCATGAACCAGATCCACTATTATCATTAAACGTGTTGAAATAGTTAATGGCCCCTTCCTCCGTAAAGTTTTCAATTGCCTCCTTCGGAATTTTAAGAATGTCTGCGATTTGCTGGAGTATCGTATCATCCACCACCTCATTTTCTTCCAGGCGGGATACCTTCTTCTGCGACCAATCTGGCCCCAACTCAATAGCAAGAGCTTCCTGTTTCAGACCAAACATTTCCCGGAACCGCTTGATATTGCGGCCATGATGGATCTTTTTTGTTTCTTCAGAAGTCGTCATATACAAACCCGTTAAAGTATTTCCAAAAATAACGTTTTCCGGGGATATTCCACAATACATTGTCTAAAATAGACCGTATAATGACCTGAAAATCAAATGCCGGTACTATTTGCCCGCTTAGGTACATACTACACTCCCAAATCATCCTACCCCACCATAAGGATGATAAATACAATAATGTGGTAGTCATCTGTTGCACTACTATTTCTCTTACGTTGCGACGCTTCCTTGTACGTTCTGCTCTCGATTCAGCTTCTTTTTTAACAAAGGATCAATCTATCTATTAGGTTTTTGCTTGTAAGAAAACGGCGCAAAAAGCAAGCAAATTTAGCGGCGCACACGCACGGCCAAAAGACTACGGCATAATGGCTTTGCTCGTTCCTCGCAAACCCACCCTTCGGGACTTATTCCGTTTCCTTTTGGCGCTTCCACCTTCCCGCAAAGCCGCTGTTTTAATGCTTTCTTTTTTTCCGTTTTTTCTTTTACAAGCAATCATTCGAGCGAAAAAACAAAACAAAAAAATTCAATTATTCACTTAAAAAAGAACAGTTATGCAAACAGTAATCGGACGTTTAACCGCAGACGCAAAAATTGCCACCACAAAGGACGGACGTAGTGTAGTGAATTTCACCATCGCCCAAAATGACCGCTTTAAAGTAAAAGGGTCAGATGAAGTAAAACAGGTAACCACGTATTTCCAGTGCGCCTACTGGATGGGAACCAGTATAGCCGCCCACCTGAAAAAGGGAACATTAGTGGAAGCCGTTGGCCGCATCGGGGTGAACGCATGGCAAAACATGGAGGGCAACGTAATGGCTAACCCCACCCTGCACGTACAGTTTATAAAATTGCACGGTAGTATGAAAGGGAACGCTACCACTCAAACCGCCAGCGTACCAGCTACCACAGAACCCGCAGACGATCTGCCCTTTTAATTCATCCCGGAAGCGGTGCAAGCCCGTACCGCTTCCTTTTCCTTCAATCAAATTCAATCACTTTTTTAAATCAACAATCATGGCACACAACCTGAATTTTAACGAGCAGACAGGACAGTACAGTTTCTTTTCCGTAAAGGAAAAAGCATGGCACGGGTTAGGCAAAATCGTACAGGATTACCCCACCAGCAGGGAAGCCATTGAATTTGCCGGGCTGAACTATATCGTAGAAAAGCGCCCGTTATTTACCTATGACAGCGAAAACCAAAACGGCAACCCGGAAGTAGATTTAATCATCCCGGAAATTGAAGTGCCGAATTATTACGCCACCGTGCGCACCGATAACGATAATGTGCTGGGCGTAGTGGGCAAAGATTACCAAATTGTACAGAATGCAGATGCTTTCAGCTTCTTTGATGCCATTGTAGGCGGTGACGGCATCCAGTATGAAACCGCCGGGGCATTGGGTAAGGGAGAACGCATTTTTATTACGGCCAAGTTGCCGAATTATATCAAAGTAGGCAGTAACGACCTGATCGAGCAGTATTTGTTTTTAACTACTTCCCACGATGGTTACGGTAGCATCACCGCCGCTTTTACGCCTGTGCGTATCGTTTGTGCCAACACCTTAAACGCTGCTATGCGCAGCCACAGCAACGCCGTTAAAATTCGCCATACGGCTAATGCCAAAGAACGTTTGGAACAGGCACACAAGGTAATGGGCATCAGTAATAAACTTTCATTGGAACTGGAAGGAATTTTTAACCATTGGGCAAAAGTGCGCATCACAGACCCCGAAGTAAAGAAGTTGATACAGCTTGCCATGATACCCAATAAAGAAGTGCTGCACAATTTACAGGAAGGCAAGGACGATGAATTGTCCACGATGTTTAAAAATATGTGCAATACCGTGTATGAGTATGCCATGACCAGCCCCACGCAAGGCACAGAAACCACCAAAGGCACTTTGTTTGGCGCATACAACAGCGTTACGGGTTATTTCCAGAATGTACGTACTTACAAAGACAGCGAAAGCAAATTAAAATCCATCCTGTTTGGTGGAACGGCGCAGTTGCGTACACAGGCAGCTTTTAACCTGTGCAACGATTTTGCCGCCAAAGGTAACGATGCTTTACTGCTGAACTAAACTATAAAGGGCGGTGAACGCCGCCTTTTTCTTTCATCATTCAAACTACAATAAAATGACAACTAATTTTTTTGCCCAACTCGCCGCCTTGCAGGTAGAAGGCGACTGGCAACTTACCATCAAAGCCGGAACACATAACCGCATGATTGTTTCCGTGCTGTTCCAGAATGAAAAAGTAGGCGACAATGCCCGCAAGCTGATACCGCCCATGATCTTAAAAGGAACCACCGAAGAACTGGACAACGGTTTTTTTGCCAGCATTGGGCAACCCGTGAAACAAACCGCCGCCCTGTTCGTGAACATGGAGCAGTACGCCAAAGCCCAGGAAACTGCCCGGCTGCAAAGCCGGATGGAAAAGGACAAACAGGAAGTCGCCAAAAAAGAAAAGGAAACCGGCAATAAAAAGTACGAAGCCGCCATGAAAAAGGTAGCTGAACTGGAAACCGCTGGCAAGTACCGGGAAGCCTACGGGCAGTTACCCAAACCCGCCGACTTCCCCGAACAGGAACAGGCCATTAACGAAAAGAAACAAGCCCTGCTGGAAAAATTTGAGCAGCCCGGTCTTTTTTAATTCACCCGATAAAACAAATAAGCCATGTTGACGACAACACAATTACCAAGAGTATTTATACATACAGAGAACAGCGAAGAAATCCGGCTGGCTGACCCCGCCGAAAAATTGAGCGTGGAAGCTGTATTGAATTTTTACGCCGGAACCTACCCGGTACTGACCACCGCCAAAATTGAAGGGCCTGAAATCCAAAACGATGAAGTGGTTTACCGCTTTGTTTCCACCCTCGGCACAAAAGGATAACACCATGAAAAAAAAGCCATGCACCCGGAAGATTCAACGACCCAATAATTACAGGCTATGCAGACTATACTCGGAAATAGGCGAATACCTCAAAAAGTTAGACCGGCTGCCGGACGCCGCCGCCGTGCGCAAAACCAAACCCCGGAGCGCACCAGCCGGGCTGGTGGACATGGTTTTCTGAACTACCGCTTTGCCCCGGTAACAGAGGACAAAGACGGCATCCTGAAAAACAAAACAAGGATGGAGCGGGAATTTTTACAATCGTTGCAGCACCTGTGCAGCCTGTATCAAATCCCCGTTCCTTCCCTGAAAAGCCAGCCTTTTCCCCTGAATATCCTAACGGCTTACAGGGAAGTGCAACAGCATTTTGCAACCCTTGCTGGTGGGTTGGAATTGGTGGTGATTGAAACCAACCACCAAACCGCCAGCCTTGCCACCGTACAAACCTATAACACGGGAACAACCCTGTATTATATCCCTGTTCGCCCACTCGCTGACCTGCTGACTGACCCTGCCCGGCAGCAAGAAGCAGAACTTTTGCTGTATGTGTATGCCTACCTGTACCACGTAGTGGATATACCCTGGTTCCTGAATACGGGTAGCTTTCTGGATTACACCTATGAAATGATGGAATCATCGTACATGGACAGCTTGGAACCGGGCGAAGAAGAAGCCACCCTTGAAAAGCTCACTATTTTTGATCGAATGCGTTCGGATAGTGATGCTTTGCAAAAAAAGTTGCACCTGATACGGAAGCTACGGGGATGGAGTAAATGTTTGCGGGTATTCAACCCGTCCAGCCCCGCCGGGCAGCCGCTTAAAAAAGTAGCGCAGTCCGCATGGGAACTGTACAAAGCCTATCCGGGCAGGAGTATATGGAACAGTATCGAACCGGATTTGCTGCACCCGGAATATGATGAACGCATCCGGGCAGACTATTATATCTCCTTTTTTTGGGACAGCGAAGATGATCTGTACGACGACCTGATGGAAACCATCAATTCCTGCTTACAAGAATATGGTGTGGCTGATGAACCTGTCAACGTTCAAATCTTTGACCAGCCACAAGCGGCGGTTACGCATTCGCTGGACTTTGAGCAAAAGCTGTTTACCCTGATAGATGATTTATGTACTGTTTTAAATGAATTAGTATGAAAAATATTACCCGCTCCTTACAGGACATTTACCAGCCAGCAAAGGCGCTTCTGCTCTATGAACACCAGTTGGAAGATAGCTGGTATATGGAAGCCTACGATATGGATGAACAGGGCAGCCCCATCAACGCCCGCCCGTTGACCATAGAGGAAGCTACCAATATTGCCACCTTGTTACAGGCTGGCACGGAAAGCAACCGCTTTTTACGCCTGATCGGGCTACTGCCTGCAAACGTACTGTATATGGATGTTTCCAGAGGTTGCGTATTATGGCATACACCACCTCGCAAAGTGCCGCTGTTCTTTGCAAAAAAGCTTTCCATTCCTTGCGGGGAAGCATGGGTTCCCGCCCTGTTATGGAAGGCAGATAAAGAAGACTTGTATGTCTATGCCCTGCCCAACGGTAAAAGACCGAGCGGGAAAACACCGCTGTACCATGCCCCTTTTTTCAATGTGTATGAAGATGGGCGGGTTTGCATGGGAACGGTGGACACAGAAATCACCGCCAGCTTTTCGCTGGAAGCCTTTATGAAGGCATGGGAAGGCTATTTTTTCAACAGCTATTTTTCCCATGTGATCGGGGGAGCCGCCCCGGTGCAGGGTAATATTATCCAGCTTTGGCAGGAGCAGATCGGCACAGGTCGCCGCTTCCCGCAAGACCGTCTTAAAAAACATTCCCTCACGCTTAAAAAAGTATTGCCATGTTAAATAAACCTACCGTGCATTTTACGCACAATTACCTGTTACGTCCGACCAACCCCATTGTGGTCAATGTGATCGGCGCGGGTGGCACGGGCAGCCAAATGCTGGCCGCCCTTGCCCGGATGCACCATTCCTTGCTGGCATTGGGGCATCCCGGCTTATTCATCCAGTTGTATGATGATGATAAAGTAACCACCGCCAATTTAGGACGGCAGCTATTCGCCACCTGTGATATAGGACAACATAAAGCCGTCGTGCTGATTAACCGCACGAACCGTTTTTTCGGCTCCGGCTTTAAAGCTATCCCGTATAAGTATAATAAAAAGAACCTGCACAAGCTACCACAGCAGGGAGCTGCCAATATTATCATTACCTGCGTTGATACGGTGGCCGCCCGTTTCGAGATTGCCGACATATTGCGCAGTACCGCCAATGGGAAAGTAAACAACCTGTACACACCATTGTATTGGCTGGATATGGGCAACAGCCAGCACACCGGGCAAATTATTCTGTCCACCATTGGAGAAATCCAACAACCAGCGTCCAAGAAATATACCCCCGTTGGCAGCCTGCCATTTGTAACCGACCAGTATAAAACCCTGCTGGAACAGGCCACCGAAGATACCACTCCAAGCTGTTCACTGGCTGAAGCCCTGACCAAGCAGGACTTGTTTATTAATTCCTCGCTGGCAAATATGGCAGCTTCGCTGTTATGGGGGATGTTCCGGGAAGGTATGACGGTCAGCCGGGGATGCTTTCTGAATTTGAAAGATTTTAGGATGCAACCCATCCCGGTAGCTATTGAAGGGACATATTGAAGGCAGCAGCATAAAGAGGGGAAGGCTTTTCGTTCGTCTATTTTAGACAGGCGATATCAGGGCGGGCAGCTTGTTTCCGGTTTGTTCTTTCTCATAGTAAATCTATTCAAACTGGCAGGGAGCATTTTGGTGGGTATCGGCTCCTTACTGTTTATGTTCTTCCGTTGGCTGTGGAAGCTCAAAAAGTGTTAAACCAACATCATCCACCGCCGCCGTACCCCGGCGCAACTTTTCTTTTGTCAAACACCACAAAAGAAAAGTTGGCAAAAGAAAAACGCTTCATGCCGTGGGTAACCTTCGGTTGGTCATTTTTCTTTTCCGGGCGGCTGAAGCGTATGCAGCTTGTCAGCCATATCCGATAACCCGGCTTTGTGTAACAGCTCCGAACTGATTTGTTGCAGCGCCTCCAGGCTGCCATCACCTGCAGCACGCACCAACCCCTCCAGCGCTTCGCCCGGTTTGGTTTGTAATCCGTTCTCGATCACTTTTGTGAGCAACAGCACATTCCTTCGGGGAATGCGCAGATCCAGCTTCACCACATCACTCATACCCGGCGCACTGAGCAACGTTTCATAGAGCAATGCCACTTCTTTCTCACTTAACATACTTCACGTTTTTAAAGATTACAAAATCATTTTCACGGTTGTAAAAATAGATCGTTGATTTTGTCCGATTATGATTTCACCGTGCCGTTATACGACACGGTGCTTTTATCAGGAGCACTATCAATGAAGGATGTTATCATAAAGAGCTTAATATCAATATTTTTTTACTATTTTTAAGATATTTTTTATCCTTATCTCACGCCATCTACGCCTGTGAATAAGGTAGCATGATTAAATAAATATTTCAAAATTGATATAACAAAATGAAGTTGGCTATGCTTGAAAATTGTTTGCAATATTTAGAGCGCTCCCATGGCATAAAGGCAATGACAAAATGAAAATATACTTCACGGACTTTTTCGATATATCTCCGGATGATCTCGACAACTATGGTGCATTTAATGTGTCCCTAATAAATGACCTACCGCTGTTCATAGACCCATTCTTACTTTTTGGAAGTAAAAAACCTGAATATCAAAACCTGCATAACGAAATCCTCGCTTACTTAACATTTCTTAAAACTAAATCAGAACAAGGTGTAAATGATATATCTCAAATAAAATCTTGGTACATTTTTTCAGAAGTTAAACAAAATTGGTTTGGGTACAGCAAGGTTGGAAATAGCGGAAGCGGTCTTGGAGAAAAATTTGGTAGAGCAATGTCATCTTCAATGCACATTGTTTTTGACGACTTAGGTAAGGAAAAGGTAACACAAAGCTCGCACCTTGAAAAGGCAGGGCTTTTTGAAATAGGAGTTGGTAAAGACAATATAAGTGACTTTACAACAAATCTGATAAAGCATTACTTATTGACTTACACCGAAAATTTTTCAAAAGAACACATTGATCAGATTTTATTAAAGGTTGTAAAAGTTGACAAAGTTTACTTTGATTACGAACTCGAACGTTGGATGCCGAAAGAATTTACACTTCCTTTTATTTTCGGAGACTTTGTAATTCTAACTCCAAGAGACATTTTAACCAAAGATGATAATTGGATAAATGGAAATGATTTAAGGGGTGACTTTACAAGGATTTGTAACAGCATTCAAAATGACCAGCTACGAAACGAAATCTCTAACTACTTCCGGAAGAAACTTCCAAAACCGCCTAAGAACAAAAAAAATACACAAAAGGAAATAACTCTGGCAATTCAAGCTACTATTAGGCAGTATCCTGAAATCATAAAATGGTTTATCAAGCAGAAGGAAGAAAATAAAGAAGGAGCTAAGAATATTTCAAAGCAAAAAGTTCAAGAAGTTGAAACGATTTTTATCCATCAGATTAGCTCTTTTGTTGAAACTTTGATTGAGAAAACAGACTTCTATGAAATCAATCCACAAAGTTCTTACAATGAAGCATTAAAAAGAATTGCCTTTTTAAAACAGGTTATTGAGAATAATGACGGTTATAGACTCTTTTATATTGATGGAAAGCCAATAAAAAGAGAAGAAGATTTACAAATCATTTATCGCTTGACTTGGTATGCTTCGGATTTTGATGTTAGCAGAGAAGTGAATAATGGTCGTGGGCCTGTTGACTATTTAGTTTCAAAAGGCTCAAAAGATAAAACGTTAATAGAATTTAAGCTTGCTTCTAACTCTAAGCTAAAACAAAATCTTGCAAAGCAAGTTGAGATTTACGAACAAGCAAACAATACAAAAAATTCTATAAAGGTCATTTTGTATTTTGACAATAATGAGTTTAGGAAAGTGAGCAAAATACTTAAAGAACTAAAAATTGAAACGGAATCTGGTATAATTCTTATTGATGCAGAGAAAAAAACATCAGCATCTAATGTTAGATAGTAGACAGGCCTAAACTTACTTTTATTTGATGTATAATATTGGTTTTTAAACATTCACCGTGCCGTTATACGACACGGTTGATTTTTGTATAAAGCGTTGCACATAGTTTTGCGTTGTCATTGAATTTGTGAACGTGAAAATGTGTGTTATGACAATCAAAGAAGCCAATGCCATAGACATGGTAGCTTACCTGTCTATGATGGGTTTTGGGCCAGCAAAACCCAAAGGAAACAACTACTGGTATCATTCTCCTTTCCGTGAAGAAACAGAACCCTCTTTTAAAGTCAACCGCCGCCGCAATCAGTGGTATGATTTCGGGTTAGGAAAAGGCGGTAACCTGCTTGATTTTATCCTGCTGTTAGAGAACTGTTCCATTTCCGAAGCGTTGCACCGTTTGGAACAGGGTAACGGGTTACAAGCGCATACTATTGACAACTTACCGGCTGATGCGCCAGCAATAGCAATCCTGTCCGTTCATGCGGTGAGTTCGCCGGTGCTTATTCGTTATTACCAATCCCGCCGTATTACGGTGGATATCGCTGACCAGTATCTGCAGGAGGTGCGATATAAAAACCGGGAGAATACCTACTATGCGCTCGGCTTTAAAAACAATGCAGGCGGCTATGAATTACGCGCCCCTTATTTCAAAGGAAGCAGCCATCCGAAAAGCTCCACATTGATCAACAACCAGGCAGACGCTTTAGCCGTTTTCGAGGGCTTTTTTGACTTCCTTTCTTACCTCACCATCCACCAGCACCAACCCACTCCGCTACGGGATTTTTTGGTGCTCAATTCCACTTCTTTCTTTGAAATGCAACTGCCAATTATGCAGGCTTACCAGCGGGCGCATTTGTATTTGGATAACGATAAAACCGGCACCAAATGCACGGCTTTGGCCCTCCAAAAATCCTCCCGCCAATTCACCGATGAACGCCACCTGTATGCAGGTTACAAAGACCTCAACGACTGGCACCAGCACATCGGCACTACTCCGAAGCCAGCGGCGTGAACGCCGCGAAGCGGTATCCAGATGGCTTGCCATCGGATGTCATTTATCAGCCGGCAGCACCTAAAGGTACTGGCCGGCGATCAATCCCCCTGCCAGCGCGGGGATGGCGAGGTGTACCAAATGTTTCACATTTGGACCTCGCCCTTCACTCCGAAGTCGTTTCGGGGAAAAATGCCAAAGGAATTTTTATGATTTCCGCACTTCGGAACTCGTGCGGAAAGTTTTGAAAACGTGAAAAAGGAAATGTGATGCAAGAAGAAATCAAAGCACCCAAAGGGTGGATCAGTATCCGTGTGAAACCGGATGAATATACCACCATCTACAAACTATACAAAGCAACTACGTGCAACAAACTAAGCCAGTACGTGCGCAAAGTGTTGCTGCAAAAGCCGGTCGTTATTCACTACCGGGATGAAGCTACCCGTGAAATTTTGTCAGCCCTCAACCAGCTTTCCAGGGAGCTTTCTGCAGTCGGCAACAACTTCAACCAGACCGTGCATAAACTGCACACGCTCGACCATATCCCTGAGATAAAAATATGGGCAGAATTGACCGAATCCAGCCGGCAAAACCTGATTAAAAAGATCGAAGAAATCCGTGTTTCCATCAATCAAATCCGACTGGTATGCGCCCCCAAATAACTTTCCCCGAAGACCTGAAAAGGGCGCTGAATTATCATGAAAAAAAAGTGCAGAAAGGAACTGCTGAACTGCTCCATGCGCACAGCTTTTTCAAGCTGCCGCACGAGCTGAATTTCCATGATAAAATGGAGCGGTTCCAAGACCTGATGGCGCTCAATGAAAGAGCCGACCTAAAGCTCATTCATATCTCGCTGAATTTTCATCCTTCGGAAAAAGACCGGCTTACGAAAGAGTTCTTTGTTCACCTGGCGGATGAGTATATGGATAAGATCGGTTTTGGCAATCAACCATACCTGGTTTACCAGCACGAAGATGCCGGCCATCCACACGTTCATGTGCTGTCCACGTTGATAAAGGATGATGGCAAGCGCATCCCCACACATTTCATTGCAAAAAATGTGTCTGAACCGGTGCGCAAAGAAATGGAAAAGACCTACGGTTTTGTTCCTGCTGACAAGAAGGAACAAAAGCAGGAACAGGAGAACCAACTGGTGATTACCCCGCAGAAAATACAGGCCGGCAAATCAGCCACGCAGCGCAGCATCACCAATGTGCTGGACCATGTGATTGACCAGTATAAATACACTTCCATCCATGAGCTGAATGCTGTTCTGAAACTGTACAATGTGAAAGCAGATCGCGGCGCAGAGGATGGCAGGATCTACAAGAACCGGGGGCTGACCTATGTGGTAATAGACAAGGAAGGCAAAGCCCTTACCAAGCCCATTAAGGCAAGCGCTTTTTACAGCAAGCCAACGCTGGATAAGATCGAGGAAAAGTTTAAAGAAAATGAACAAAAGCGGCTACCGGACAAAAAGCATTTAAAAACGGCAATAGAATGGGCTATGCAGTCCGGCCCCACATCGCTGGCTGAACTGGCAAAGCTCCTGAAAAAAGACCGCATCGAGTTGGTGGTCCGCCGCAATGAGCAAGGCCGTGTGTATGGCGTGACCTACATAGATCACGAGAAAAGGGCGGTGTTTAATGGTAGCGACTTAGATAAAAAATATTCTGCCAAACGAATGCTGGAACGCCTGGGTATGGAGCCGCAGCAGCAACCGGTAAAGGAGCAGCAAAAAGAACCAGGGAAAGAGCAACAGCAACCACAGCATGAACGACAACAAGCGGCTTCTGCAGCCCAGAAGAACAACGCACCAGATAAGTCACAAGAAGCCGGTCAGGATAAACAACAGCAAACCGGCAAAGAGCCGGATAAAACCCGTGCGCCGGAGAAGGAAACTGTTTTGGAAGAAGTGAGCAAAGGAGCCTCTAAGATCATTGAACAGGTGGTTGACCCCGACAGCGGGGAAAGCTGGGCCATCAATAAGGATTTGCTTACTGAAGAACAACGCAAAAAGAAGAAAGGCTTCAATAAGCAGTGGGAAATGTAATGGTGAACCTCAAAATTAGTGTGTTATGGCAGTGAGGACGAATGAAAATGAGATCGGGTTGAAGAAGATTATGGACTTGACCCGGTTGATCAGTGTAGCGATATTGTTGTTGCACTTTTATGATAGCTGTTATGTGTTTTTCCAGCAACAGGGATGGACACATGCCATCGGCGATAAGATACTGGATAATATCCACCGGACAGGGTTATTCAACAGCTTCCATAAAGCGAAGTTCCTGGCCTTGGGCTTCCTGGCTTTATCGCTGCTGGGCGTGAAGGCCAGGAAGGGGGAAGAATTTAACTACCGGCTGGCCATCGCCTACCTGATCACCGGCCTTCCCCTGTATTTTATCAGCGGCCTGCTGTTCTGGATGCCAGCTACGGCCACGGCCGTCGCGGTATTTTACATGGTGGTGACCAGCGGTGGCTTTATTTTCTTTTTAACGGGCGGCACGCTGCTGGCCCGCATCATTAAAAAAAAGCTGAGCGGTGACGTTTTTAATACCGTCAATGAAACCTTCCCGCAGGAGGAACGGCGCCTGGAAAATAAATATTCTGTCAACCTGCCGACCCGTTACTGGCTCAAGCACCAGGAGCGGGCCGGTTGGATCAATATCATCAACGGGTTCAGGGGCGGTGTGCTGCTGATGGGCCTGCCGGGCTCCGGCAAAACGCTGATCGCAAAGGAGATCCTCAAGCAGCAGCTCGCCAAGGGCTACGCACAATTCGTGCATGATTTCAAGTACCCGGATTTAACGAAAGTCGTCTACAATCATTTCCTGCGCAACAAACACCGCTACAAGATGCCACCAACGTTCCATATCCTGCATTTCGAGGATGTCCAGGACCGGTGTAATCCCCTGTTTCCTAAGTCCATCCGCTCGGTCACAGACGCCGCTTCCGCTTCACGGGCCATTCTGCTGGGGTTGAACCAGCAGTGGCTCGATCAGCAGGGGGATTTTTGGGTGGAATCGAGCATCAATTTTATCACAGCGCTGATCTGGTTCTTACGGGTGTACCAGGACGGTAGGTTTTGTACCCTGCCGCATGTCATTGAGCTGGCGCAAACGCCGCTGGACAAGCTTTTTACCATCCTGCTGGCCGAGCCTACGTTGGAGGTGTTGGTTACGCCCTTTGCCCGCGCCTACGAGGAGGATGCCGGCAAGCAGCTCATCGGGCAGATCTCCGGGGCGGCGATCAGCCTGGGCACACTTGCGAGCGAAAAGCTCTATTACGTCCTGTCTGGCGACGATTTTACAATGGATATTAACGATCCTAAAGCGCCCAAGATCGTTTGCGTTGCTAATAACCCGCAGGTGGCGAATGTATATAGCGCGGTAATCTCCTTATACCTGAATACCCTGCAAAAGCTTCTGAAGGAACAGAAGCAGCAGCCCTGCGGGATCATGCTGGAGGAATTTGCCAATATTTCCTGGCACAACGCCGATAAATTCATGTCCGTCTGCAGGAGCTATCTGGTGAACGTTACCCTGGTCATCCAGGATGCCAGCCAGCTCATCCTACATTATGGGGAGCGGCAGGCGAAGGTGATCCTGTCGATGGTAGGCAATGTCATCTCCGGCCAGGTCGCCGGCGACAGCGCCAGGTCCCTGTCCGAACGCTTTGGCAAGATCATGCAGGACCGTCAAAGCCTGACCATTAACAGCAGCGATACCTCGCTCAACAAATCCCGGCAGCTGGACTATGCGATCCCCCAGTCTACCATCGCGGCGCTGTCCGCCGGCGAGGTGGTGGGCATGGTAGCGGATAATCCCAATCAGCCCATCCCTCAGAAGATGTTTCATTCGCAGGTGCAGCATGATTTTGCCGCCATGAAAAAGGAGGAAGCCGGGTATGATCCTTTACCGGATAAGCAGAGGGATGAAAAGGCTATCCGGGAAACTTTTTTGCGCATCAAACGGGAAGTAAAAGCCATCGTGGCCGATGAAATGGACAGGATCATCAATACGCCGGGATTGTCTGGATTGATAGTCAAAAAAGGGTAATTTTGAGTAAATTATATTCATTATGTTATTGAGTAAATCAAATATGAAAATTATTCATTGGGAATATAACGAAGACCTTGCAAAAAATGAGAATGAAGGAACTCCGAAATTGACAGCAGGGGCAATGAGAAACCGTGACACAAATAAGCCTACTGGGGTATATTTCCGCTGGACATACCTTCTTGCAAACGATAATGATGTTTATTTGCATTGTGTGGGAGAAGACAGCTATAAAATCAATAGTATTTCAGAGCTTACTTTGGAAGATATAAAATTGATTTTGTATAAATCATTTGATAATTTCAGAAATGTTTTCTGCGAAAGACTGGACATTATTGACTTGGAAGTCCCTGCGCCCGTTTTCAAAATAGATAATGAACTATTGCAGCCCCTTTTAAACGAAATTAGAAGTTAACTTCCCCTTTTTAATGGTAAATTTCTGGGTAGTCTTCTAAACCATTCTATTGGAAGAACCGGGAGAGTTGAGTTTTGTAAATAGGTTCCTCGAAAATCTGGAGAAGAATATTATTATTCAGAATGATTAAACAAAAAGAGGGGCATCTTCCTGGCAATTCTGGCCCTTTATTACAACGTACGGATAAAATCCGAAGCTGCAAAGATTGCCGGATCGTTCTACTATGCACTATCAGTATCATTCAAACCAAAGGAAGCTGATCACGTAGCCATAGGTTTTTGAATAGTAACATTGTTCAAAAAAACGGCTGTTGACATGCCAATTGGGCCGGAACCAACGCGCCGGGTCTACCTCTTCCAGTGAGGTATATTTTAATGCAGGATTGCGAAAATAATCACCGGCCACGGTATGAGATGGTATAGGCTGACCCACACGGAAATTAAGTGGCCAGGCTGGAAAGCTGGAACTTCTTTTGAACCACTTGACCCTTCCAAGTTGAGAGAATACCAGAAATATGGGATGGTTACCTGCTTCACAGAAACGTATAGCGGTGCTTAAAAAGCTGGTACCAAAGCGATCAGCCAGTTGAAAAATGGTATCTATAGAAAATTTCCTGGGCGTTCTAAAGGACCGGAACAGTGGTGTGGGCATGATCAGAGCTCCTGCGAATAAGTTGGCCTCAATTTCACGGGGATCTTGCTCATCAAGATCGAAACGGGTACCGTGGGGAGGAAATTCATTGCGTTTGAGGCCCAGCCGGTGCTCATCGATAAAGTAGTGGGCCAACTCATGGGCCAGTGTGAACCTGCCTTTACGGGATCCTTGTTCGTTCCCTCCATCGTTGTCAATGTGAATATGAAACTGCCCTTCATCAAACACCAACATCCCATCAAACTCCCTCTCATAGCTATCATAATATAAAGTTATACCCTCATAGCTCACCATATCTTCCAGTAGTATGGCATTATTCCGATGGTAGGATTGGCCGAGGTAATCAGCGAGGTCGGTAAGCTGCTTATTGCGCAGTTCCTCCGAGGTCATCATTGCGCCTGTGGTGTTTATTTTTCATTTTGTCCAGAATGTGTTGGGAGATCGTTCCTTTCCCATTGCGGGCTGCCATGGAAAATGGCGGCGGTGCTATTTGCGGCACTTCGTTAGTACTGCCTTTAATGATGCTGATGCTTTTGGACTTTTTGCCTAAGATTACATCAGGGTCCAGCTTTTGATCTTCGGGTATGTCCATATCACTGGTCATTTTCTCGAAGCGGTCCAACTCCGCTTCAGTCACAGGAAAGATAAGGCCGGTTGCAGCCAACCAACTATGAATATTTCTGGCCGTAATAGCGGATTTAGTGGTTCCCATATATGCTCAATAAAGGTTCAACAATATTTTTTGCTTCATTATGGTATTTTCGTATGGTAGAACGCGTTATATCCAGCTCTTGTTCCAGTTTATCCAAAAGTTCAGAGGGCATGTTATAGCGTTTAAGTTTGCCATCCTGATCATATCCGTTTCGTTGATGTTCTACTTGCATATGTGTAAGATAAACGACCCGTTGTTTATACGAAAGCCGGTTATAAAGAATATCGCGTAATACTTCTCGTTTCTTTTTAAGCACAGCACTTCTTTCTATATCTCCGGAAAGGTCTTCCTGCTCTGGCAGATCATATATCACCTGTTCATCTCCCGTAAACGGTCTTTGACGCGCGACTTTTCTATGCCTGTCTACTAAAACGGTGTTGGCAATCTTTGAAAGGTAAAGTTTAACACATTTTTCAATATCCGTTGACTTGCATTTATGAACGGCAAAGTTAGTCGCGCTTCGGAAGCGCAGGAAAGTCTCCGTCGCTATTTCATCACCTTCCGCATCAAGATAACCATATGCAGCGGCCACGGACCTGCAGCTCTTTTGCAGGAAATCCCTGAACCGAAGAATAAAGGCATGAAATGCATCATCGGCAGCTTCTTTGTCCTGGGGTGCTGTCATCCTCATATATTCAATGAGGTCACTGGTTTGCTCGGCTACATATTCCTGGTATGCCATTCGGTAAAGGGTGTTCGCTGAAAAGGGTGATATCCAATCGATACAGGGATCAGTCGATATAAAATTATTACCGGGCAAATAAAGAAATTTTTTTCTACATAAGAAAATCGCTTTTGTTAATGAAAAGACGAAAATATAAAAACAATTGAAATTAAATAAGTTAAACATGAATATTTATTTCAATTGACTATCGTTCGTTAAAATGGGTATAGCACTGTAGTATGTGATCCTATTGCTTACGCAAAAGCGTGGTCGCAGGTTTGCGTTTCATGGATAACAGTGCTCACCGGGTAAGTACCCTGCTATCTATTATGCGCAAAGCGCGGGAAGCAGAGTGCCACCTGGGCGAAGTGGCAGCGGCCCGCCATTTTACTGTATACGCAAAAGCGTGGGATCACAATGCCGTATAGAAGGTAACACTTGCGGGCAGTAGATAGAAACAAACACTTACAAGCTCATTAAATAAACAAATAATGAATAAAGAACAGAAAAAACAGATATCCGATTTGTTGGACGGATTAGGCGAAGGGCTTGACATTACGCCCTTACAGCACAAGGATGCAGTTGATAGCTACCAAGCTGTAGGCGACTGGCTGGCGCGGGAGGGTTCCTCCCTGGCCCCTTTCAAACCGGAGATACTGCCACAGGGCTCCTTTCTGCTGGGCACAATGATCAAACCGGTGAATCCCAAGGATGATCTGGACATTGACCTGGTTTGCCGGTTGTCCGGCATTCAAAATGGCTGGACGGCCTATCACCTTAAACAAGCAGTAGGTATACGGCTCAATGCGCATGGCACGTACAAGGAGCTGCTGCAGCATCCAGATGGCCGTAGATGTTGGACCTTAAAGTATGCCCCTGAACGTGGATTTCACATGGACATCCTACCTTCCCTGGTCGGAAGAGACTTTTTCTTCCTGATGGAAAAGTCCATGTCAGATCAGGACCTCAGCAATGCCCAGGCTATGGCCATTCGTATCACAGATAAGTATTACCACAACTACAGAACCTCTACCAATCCCCTTGAATGGCCTTCCAGTAATATGTTTGGTTATGGGGCCTGGTTCAAGTTCCGTTCACAGGTCACCACGTTACGCAAGGCCATCACCTTAAACGAAGCCATTCAGCCGGTTCCGGATTACCAGCGGCGCAAGCTGCCCCTGCAACGGATTGTGCAAATTCTCAAGCGCCACCGAGACATTATGTTTAACGGTGATGAGGACAAGCCCATTTCCATAATTATTACCACTTTGGCCGCCCATGCCTATAATGGTAGCGATGACCTGCTTTCCGCCCTGATCCATGTCGTGAACACTATGGAAAACTACGTACGAAGGGAATATGACATGGTCTTGGGAATCCATTACTGGTCCATTCTCAACCCGGTAAACCCAGCAGAGAACTTCGCCGACAAATGGCCTGCCAACCCGCAGAAGGAAAAGAACTTCTGGCGGTGGATCGCCCAGGTTAAGGAAGACATACGGGTGATCTCCCTGCAGGAGAGCATGGGTGGGCTTCGGGCTACCTTGGAAAAACCGTTCGGACCGGATCTGGTCAAATCGGTATTTACTAATATAGGCCACAGCGCCCGTACTCAGCGCGAAAATGGCGGGCTCTTTATGTCCGGTGTGACTGGAATGCTGGGGGCCAGCGGCAGAACCGAAGTTCCCAATCATAATTTCTTTGGCAATAATGAATAGTAGGTCCTTGATACACCAGGCCGGGGTGATCCGATCTTATTTCCCTGACACGGAGATCACCAGGGATGGTGAAAGTGCGCTGACGTGGGTAGGCTGGCTTCAGCCGACGCCGTTGAGTGCCAGGTACAAGGTGAAGGTCCAATACTCCCGGAAAAAGGGAATATCGGTGTTCGTGCTGGAGCCGCGCCTGGAGATCGCGCGCGGCTCCAGCCGACTGCCGCATGTATATGACCAGCAGAGCCAGGAGCTTTGCTTATTCTATCCCAAAGACAGGGAGTGGGACATCAGTATGTGGATCGCTAAAACGATCATTCCGTGGGCGTCGGAGTGGCTCTATTTCTATGAGCTATGGCTGGTCACTGATGGCGATTGGTTAGGCGGTGGTGTAACGCACCAGGAAGCGCCAGAAAAATCAACTAAAACTAACATAGAAGCTAACAACGATAATGGAGCAAGATAAACAAGATAACTCGTTCAGAATTTTAAGCATTGACGGCGGGGGGATTCGGGGCCTTTTTCCCGCTAAATACCTT